>Ga0209284_10000109_pt1 | contig 116896 bp, 96 predicted proteins | sample FRY03_FD_187211 | JGI IMG/M metagenome (GOLD analysis project Ga0209284, IMG submission 187211) | Freshwater microbial communities from Lake Fryxell liftoff mats and glacier meltwater in Antarctica - FRY-03 (SPAdes) (version 2) | ecosystem: Environmental > Aquatic > Freshwater > Ice > Glacier... | reverse complement strand
ACATTGCTGCCATCAAACCAACGGTAATATAGGCCCCTCTCTTTTTCTCGAGGTCTACGCTTTCATTCTTGATTTTCTCCATAACTAGAAGCTTAGGATTGTAAAAATAAGAAAAAAAATGGCGGTTGAAATTACTTGCTTAATTCATAACCATAAATGATCCTGAATAATATCAGCCCTAAAAAAGCTCCAAGGCCATTTGCAATGAAGTCTAAAACATCGCCTGATCTATCCACAAACACCTGTGCCTGAAGCAATTCCAAAGCCGCCCCATAAGTCATTGACAAGCCAATTGCAACGGTTTTATATCGCGCCCGAAGCCCTGAATAACGTGTTTGCCTTCTGAAAGCTGCTATTAACGAAAGCGTAAATACAGTAAAAATGCCTGTATGAGCAATTTTATCAGCAGCTAACAAATCCCAAAATGAAAGGCTTCCTATTTCCGTTCCCGGTATGCTATATAAGCCCAAAATAACTAGGGCGAGACACAAAGAGGGAACAAAAGGCCTGTAAAACATGGGTTTAGCCTACCAAATTCTGGTAGTCAGCGCTGTTTAATAAAGCTTCAACTTCAGATTGATCGGTGATTCTTAATTTAATCATCCAACCCTGACCGTAGGGATCCTTATTAACCGACTCAGGATTGGTAACTATGCCTGAATTTACTTCAATTACTTCTCCGCTCACCGGCATAAATAAGTCAGAAACAGTTTTAACGGCTTCAACCGTTCCAAATACTTCCCCAGAGCCTAGCGTTTCCCCTTCAGTTTCGATATCAACAAATACGATATCTCCAAGCTCGCGTTGAGCGAAATCAGTAATTCCAACGATGGCAATATCACCATCGATACTTAACCATTCATGGTCTTTTGTGTAGCGAAGAGTTGCAGGTATGTTCATTAGATAATTATTTGCGCCAAAATTAATCTTTTGAGCCCATTTCCACACAAAATTATTGTGTGAGCTGGAATCGGAGAGATAAACCTGTATTAATGTTAGCAGTTGGGAAAGATGTAGAGATTTTAGGTCGAGTTAATTGATGATCGTAGAAGAACCTAACTGTTAGCTTATCACTTACACTTAAGTCGGCAGAAGTCTTAATGCTAATAATGCGTTGGCCTGCAGTAACCTGATTCTGGCGCTCTACCATTTTACGTATAATGGTAACATTATCTCTAATCGTAAGGTCAGCTCTGAGATTCAACGGTGAATTTTCAAGCATTTGTTTAGATAAGCGACTTCCTTTTCTACGATTGATAAAAGGATTTGGCACTTCCGGAATAGTATAGCCTAATCCAAAAATAAGCGAGTTGTTCTTACTCTCTGTAATTTGGAAATTGCTCAATCCTAAAGTGGCTGTTCTGTCTTTGCTCCACTCAATTCTAATCTGTGGGTCAATATCTTTTTTGTTCTTGTTTTTCACCTTAAGCGTCATGTCAAATCCAACCAAAGGAGAAAGCTGTTCTGATATACTTATGGAATTAATCTGCCTTTGTACAACATAATTGCGGAATTCACTCTGATCGTAAAGTGCAGGATTTCCATTACCGTCTTCCTCATAACTAAGATTAGTAACATAATTAGTTGTGAAGGTTGAGCGATAATTGTGATTCACATTGAATTGCTTGAATCGTTTCTTGATAGATGGGATTTTTGCCAATCCATCATAAGTAATTTTCCAGTTAGGACGCATTTTGGTGTTGAATGGATTCAATTCAACTTTATTGATGTCGGTTCCTGTATATGCACTAATAAAAGTTGGAATTACAACATCCTGAGCAGTAGGGCCCCAGCCGGCATAAAACCCATTCGGACGCAAGGAGTCAATTGGGAAGTTGTGGAACTCATCATTCAATCGGTCAGAAATAAAGCGGCGATCATTCAAGAAAGCATCAAAAGTTTCTGAGCTGAAATCTTCGCGATCTTTTATAAAGGCGGTTGGCCAAGTAATGATCGAGGCGGAATATGATCCGGTTTCCATCGGAGAATCGAACACATATTGCAAATTATCTTCATCCCACCTGAAGAAGCTAGCAAGAGAGCGTGTTTCCGTCTGATTGGCAGTAAGATCAATAGTCAGATAGCGAATTGGCTCCAATTTAGCTCTTATGTTTATGGTTTCATTAAAGGTTTCGGTATACTGGTTATTGAGGAATGACTGCTGAACCAACCAACCGTTTGAACCTGCTTCCAATGCGTAATTTCCAACGGGATTACCAAATACATCAGTGTTTTGCTGACCGAAAATAAAGCCGAGTCCTGGCGCTTCAAAATTGGGATCCATTCCAATAACCTGAGTATTTCTGCCATAACCTGGTAAGAGGATACCTTCGGTTTTACTGTATGTTCCGCTCAGGTTCTGAACAGTCATCAGCAAGCGCAAAAATTCATGGAAAGGATTAATTTGTACTTTATCCTTCTTGTCCTTTTCATCTTCATTTCCAAAACCGTCCACTTTCTCGTTATTCGGTTTCTTGTCATTCTTCCCTCCTTTATTCTTATTGTTAATTTCCTTTAGGAGGGGAACTTTATTGTAAAGGTTAAGGAAATTAGCTTGAGCGGAAAGCTGCAAAGCACGACTGTTCTGTATGGTATTTCCGAGCGTATCTTGAGAAAAAGGTGCACGGTCCCATCGGTAAGTAGCCGCATACGATGCATCAGAGCTAATGAAGTCAATAAGAGGGAACTTATCGAAAGGTAGCTTGTAGTTTACCGAAGCATTGTGAGAATAATTGGTGGTTTCTCCGAAATTCTGGATATTTCCCAAAACGGTATCTTTATAAGCCTGATAAGTATCTGCATTGGTTTTATCGATTACCCCTGTAGGCTCGCCAATAAAGGCCATATTATTGGCGTCTAGCCCAAATCTGAGACTTTTGGTAAGGTCATATTTAAAAGTGTACTGTCTTGTCCAATTCCAAGTCTTCATAACCTGAGTTGGTATAATAACATCAGCATCTACACCAAATAGTTCCCGAGAATTATCACGGATTCGCATAGTTTGATAGGTTCGATCCATTTGGGTTCTCAATGACAATTGTTTGATGCCTGGATAGAAATTAAAATCTTTGATGAACTTAAGTGCTTTTGCATCTTTAACGAAGCCAATTTTGGCAAAAGGCTTCACTTCCTTAGGCTTGTTATTAAATGTGTAATTAATTCCACCAGTGTAATCCTTAATTGTATTGAACTCTGTGTTCACATCGCGCCTGTAGGTCTCATTGTAGGCGTATGACAAAGAAAAATTCGAAATATCGTAAAAATGAGGTTTATCCTCTTTTTTACCATCTTTCCCTTCCTTTCCCCCTTTTTCTCCTGGCATTTCCCCTTCCTTAGGCGGGGCTTTCGCATCATCTGGTTTACCCGCACCTTTTTTAGGGTTGATGGTTACGTTAGAGAAGTTGATACTCTTACGTCGCACATAATCCTGTGTTCGTTTCAAACGATTCTTTCTATCCACCCTGCTCAAACTGCTGGTAACATCGTTAAATTCTATATCAGGTGCAAGAGGGTCAAATCTTGGATTACTCACAGTTTCAGAATATCCGAGATACATTGGAAGTGTTACCCCAGCATCCTCCGGAAAGAATTTACCAAGTTGAAGAGTCGTGTTGGCGTCTACTCCTTGAATGGTTTCTTGTTGGCGTTCTTGAACCCTCTGCTCCAGAGTTCCAAATCCAGGAGTCGAAATATTTGCCGCAACTGAAAAATTTCCAAAATCGGCTAATTGAGCGTTCATTCTTGCAACCGAAGCCCAACCGCCCTCCTCATTAAAGTCGGTTAATCGCAACTCATTTACCCATACGATTGCACATTTAGAAAGGCCATCGTCTGATGCAAAAGGATTCTCGTCTTGGGCCGGGTTCCGAATACCAACCATAACAGTAACCACATTAGCCAGGTTCGGATTTCCTTTGATTTTCATCCGATTATTGCCGTCCATCTTCACATATTCCTGAAGTATGGAAAAACCGGTTGGTCGCTCCGTTTTAAGATTTTGAAGCTTTTTGAATTCAATTTCAAGATTATTGGCTTCAGGCCAAATCACATCTTCGTCACTAGTTCCCCATGGAGTAACAACAAGTGGAACCTCGTATTCGTAATAGTTATTATCGAAATCACTTCCCAAACGAACAAAACAGGTAACGTCTTTGCTACTCAAACTTTCTAATGCAGATCCTGCTTCAGCATGAATAAACATTTTGAGTTTTTCATACATACGCATGTCAAAATTCACATTGCGATACGCCGCCCGCGCATCCCCATCAGCCAAATTGCACACCTCTAACTGAAGAGATTGCTCATTGAGGTTACGGAGATTGGCAGTACCAACATCAATCTGACGTTCAATTCCCGGAGGAATAACATAATTAATTGGTTCGCGATTGCCATTTTCTTCAATGTTAACTGCAGCAGTATTGAACACTGTTTCATCGGGATCGCCAGGCTCGATTTCGCCTGGAGTTTCTAATGTTTCCAAGTATTTTCTCCATTCACTTCTTACCAATTCCAAACGAGCAAATCTCAAAGTTACCGGCTCCGAAAAACCTCTCATGAACATACGGATGAAACGGATAGATCGGAAATCAGTGATGCCCCCCACACGACGTTCAAAATCCATGATAGGAACTTTGAACTGATACCAAACTACATTGCGAGTTTCCCCATTGATAGTATTAACTACCTGATCAAAACGATCCGTAACATAATTTGAACCAACAGAGCCCGGGCCTAAATCTCCCGGACGCAAGCTCACTTTGTACTGATAATAGCTTTCAATGGTACCCAGGGTCAAATCCTGGTTAATGTCTTCCGTGTTAGGAACTGTTGTAGCAGCTGTTGATATTCCGTTTATGCTTTCAGTATTGGAGTTCCCTTCATTTCCATTATAGTTTTCATAACGCTCCAGTGTATTGAGATTTCCATCTCTGCGGAAATATTCATAGTCGTCGGCACTCAAATCCGCCTGATACTGATTGTATGCCGCAGGATCAAGAAAACCTAATAAATCAGCCATGTAATCATTAAAGAAAGTGCTTTCTGCCGCGCTGTTCAAGCCATCAAGTCCAATATCCTGCTGACTGTAATTATCAGATGTGGCATCAAATGCATTTACTACGTTGAAAGTAGTTGGGTAGAATCCCCAATCTGATTCAGCAACTTCCAATTGTTGATTTTGACTTGGGAATCCATTTTCGAAAGTCAAATGCGAATCATTTAATACGTCTTCCGAAACGTTTCCGAGGTTAAAATAAAGCTCACCCCCATTGATATTTTCTGAATCCTCGTTAAAAGGATCCAATAGCCAGAATTGAATGAATTCTACGTTAGTTGTTTCAAAATCAGTGGTTGTTAATGCGCGTTGCACTCCAGCCCATCTGGATTCCGGTTCAGCGAGTGTACCATCAGGATTAAGGCCGGCAGACTCAATTGTACCGTCTGGTAAATCAAAATTATACATCCCTCTTTGTGAAGGGTAGTAACTGATGTCAAAAGTTGGGGTATTAGGCGGAGTACCTGTAGGGAGCTGACGATTAGGAAATACCTCACTTTCCAAAATTTCACGCATCCGATGATCACTTCTTACATCTACATCAATTCCGGAAGGTGCTCCATCCCTGAAGAACAGCGGATCAATGGTGTACCAACTGATTTTGGCCTTATTGTAGTTATAAATAAGGCTATCCTCATAATTACCTTCCGGAAATAAATCTGCTTGTAATTTAGGCGTGGATGCTTGAAACCATTGATTGATAGAACGCAAGTCAATCACACTCTGGCTACCCTCAAAATCGTCCAAATAAGCATTGCCATCTTTTCCAACGGCCTTGGAATGGCCCGGAATCAAATAGGCGAATTCTGCTGCAAAATCAACGGAAGATTTTTGCTTTGTCTCAAGGAAAGGAATCGCATCAATCATTCTGGTGATGAAATCAGATTCCGTTCTGTAATTCACATCGGTGCCAAGAATAGTATTGTTCACAGGTTCATTTCCAACATTCACCTTTTGGGTAAGAGGCCGCTCTCGCAAATTCAGAATAGTGGCTCCCACCCCAAAATTATCGCTGATGGTATAGTCGAATCGGCTACCCATCATGGTTTTGGTTTGAATATTAAATAAGCTATTGCTTTCTAGGGAAATCTTAATAGGTGTTCCGGCACTAAGAATACCTTCATTAATGATTCGAACCCTACCTAAATTATAATCAACAGTGTAATCCTGATTTTCGATGAGTCGAACTCCACCGGCTGTTACTGAAACCGAACCTTGAGGAACGTTGATAGAATTGAGTGATATTTCTGCCCCTGAAGCGCTTTGATACTGCCCTTTAATTTTGAAACGATTGAGTGCCGGTATTTGCTGTGCGGCGGTTTTTGTAGAGTCATATAGCGGCTGGAAAACCACTTGATTAATCAATGCATTTGCTTCAGGTGTATCTCCAAGTCCTTCCCTGATTTTTCCGGCAAGATGCTTTCCAAATGGTTCAACTACAGGAAGATATATGCGCCCATTTTGTGATTCTATCAGCCCGCCCTGTGTTGCGGCATTATCCACGAAATCGAACATCCCATCCGGATAACTCTGATTGTTAAAATCGAGTTTGTCCATGTTCAGAATTTGCAAGAGCATTTTGCCTTCCAAAGGTGGACGAGGAATGTAGTTCATATCAATCCCTGTAGCCGGATTGTTATACCAAACATCAAGTCGGAAATTCTCTTTGCTAACTTGAAATGCTCCGATGTTGTATACGTTTTTCATCATCAGCTTCCAAAGCGGAGCTGTAGTATTATCAGAAGCGCGAATTTGTGTGATACTACTCTTGAGCATTTTCAGCATTAAAGCACTCGGTGCAGCAATACCATCCTGAGAAAGTGTACCAACCTGATAAGTTTCACCGTTGAGGGTATATTCATAAGAAACTGCCAATACCTCAGCGTTATTGAGTGCTTGACGAAGGCTTATAAAACCAAGTCGGGAATTATAAGTGTATTCGCTTTGACTAAGCTTCCGGGCATTTCCAACTCTCTCATAGTGAATGCCTTGCAAATAGCCCATTCCCATTTGAGAAATAGCTTGATTTGCATTGGTGAATCCAACTACGTTATCGTTGGTTATCATATCATTAAAGATATCGTTCTGGCGGTTGTCTGGATAACGCTGTGGAATGATGACTGTTTCCGGTCCATCAGTGAGTAAAGCGGCAGGAAGATCAGGACTTATGTAATCAATATGCTCACCTATATCTGTGAATGCCAATACATTACGAACATCTTGAGTGTTCGCTTGGTTATTTACAACCCACACCTCAATTCTAGTAATATTTACGCCAGAATTAACCACCGGCAAGCTTGCCATACTTTGATCATAAGTATCATGAAAAAACTGTGATAAGAAATAGTGGCGATTAGCTTCGTAGTTATCTGAGGTAATTTCGAACGTTTGTGTTTGAGCGCCCCCCGCAACTTCAATATCCTTGCGCTCTCCTTTTGCTTGTGAAAATACTGTTGTATTTCTGAGTCGTCCGAATTGTGTTTCGAGTTTCAAACCAAAAAGGCTCTGACTACCTTGTATCAGGGTTCCTTTAAGCGGTAAACTCACGTTACCTGCTTCAATTTTCTTTATGATTTCATCTTCTTCACCTGTATACTCGAGCTTCATCTGATTTTCAAAATCAAAGGCTGCTTCTGTATTATAATTAGTGTTGAGTTGAAGCTTGGTACCTATTTTACCAACTACATTCAATTGAATTCTTTGATTAAAATCGAAGGTTGAAATTGTTCTTTGGCTTTCGGGAATCCTTGGGTTGTCCTGCTTACTTACATTAACTCCAAAAGTTAATTCTGCAGAACCCTGAGGTCTGATTTCGATTTCGTTACTTCCGAAAATATTCTTGAATGCGTCTCCACCAATTTGAAGTTTCGGTGCCCAAGCTCTTTCCTGATCAGCTTCTTCTTCTTGCTTATCGGTCCAGAACTCAGAAAGGTTTTGGTCCATATCATATTCCAAAAACTCTTCCAAAGACATGCTAGTTCCTCTGCGGTAGTCAAAAACTCCACCAACGGACTGTACAATATTATAATTCCCGGTGAGTGGATCATATTCCACTTCATAATCGATATTATCAGGGAAACCAAGTGAAATGCCAGAGCCTGATTCTTGAGGAATAGGACTATCGGAATCATGAGGCATTGGCAAATCTGTACCGCCGGTATCTAACGGTGCAATGACATATCGCCTTGATACCTTCCTAGGTATCATTTTGGAGTCTTCGGCATTAAACTCTCCTCTTGCTACAGTCCAGATCAAAGCTGGAATTACAGCAAAAAGAAATCCGAATGAGGCTTTATTTCTCAGTCTCAAAGGTTGCAAGGTACTTATAGTTGTTTTAACGCCAGTTTTACAAGCTCTTCCACACGAAGGTCCGAACCCAGTTCAGCAAGTATCTTGTCTAACGTCTTCTCTGCCTTCAGTCGGTCAAAACCTAAAGAAGACAAAGCAGTTAACGCATCTTGTCTTGCAGTATTGCTTCCAACGGAAAAAATTTGTTTTCCGTCGAAATCTCCACCTATTTTGTCGCGCAAATCTATAATAATTCGTTCTGCAGTTTTAATTCCAATCCCTTTGATTGATTTCATCAAGCCCGCATTTCCCGACATAATTGCCTGTCGCAATTCAGCGGGGTTGAGTGCTGAAAGGATCATTCTACAAGTTCCAGCGCCTACACCTGACACCGAAATCAGTTTTCTGAAAATCCAACGCTCATCCTGATCGGCAAAGCCATAAAGTTCATAAGCATCTTCACGAATAATTTCGTGAATAAATAAGGTGCAAGCTTCAGAATCCTTCTTGATCTGGCTGAAGGTATGCAGCGAGATATGGGCAAAGTAGCCAATACCGCCACATTCGATTACAATGTGCGCCGGACTGAGGTCAGCCAGTCTTCCTTTCAAATACTCGATCATTCTGTATTATCTCTGGTTTGAGCGTCAACAACAGCAATACGTACCATATTCAGTATTTCTCTAACCGAACATCCCATCTGTAAAATGTGAAAAGACTTTTTCATTCCAAGTAAAATAGGACCAATAGCTTCCATTTCACCAAGCTCTTGCAGCAATTTATAGGCTATATTTCCGGCAGCAAGATTAGGGAAAATCAATGTGTTAACCTTTTTATCCGCCAATTCACTGAAAGGGAAAGTTTCAGTAAGCATTTCATTATTGAGCGCGAAATTAGCTTGAATTTCACCATCCACATTCAGTTCAGGATGATGCTCATGTAAAAAAGCTACTGCTTTTCGCACTTTCTCAGCATCCGGCCCATCAGCGGATCCGAAGTTGGAATAAGATAGCATAGCAATATGGGGAACGATTCTGAACTTGCTTACAGCTTCAGCTACCATCAGCGTGATATCACATAATTCTTCCGATGTAGGGTTCAGATTTACGGTAGTATCTGCAAAAAACACTGGGCCTCGTGTAGTTTGAAGAATATACATTCCCGCTACCTTATGCACTTCATTTTGCAGTCCAATAATTTGAAGTGCAGGCTGAATTACCCTTCTGTAATTTCGAGTAATCCCCGAGACAAGCGCATCTGCAGCACCTGATTCCACCATTGCAGCGCCAAAATAATTGCGCTCTCGCATGAATTTCTTTGCCTCGAAAAGAGTTAAGCCTTTGCGCTGGCGCTTTTGATAAAACAGCTCAGCAAACTGAGATCTCCGTTTTTCTTCTTTAGCGTCTTTAGGATTGATGATTTCAACACCTGCCAGATCAAGTTTATTCTCTTTGATCATGCTCAAAATCTTGTCCTTTTCACCCAATAGAATAGGAATGGCTATACCTTCATCCTTGGCAAGTTCGGCCGCCTTTAGTATTTTGTAATGATCAGCTTCAGCAAATACAACTCGTTTAGGTGATTTTGTTGCTCTTTCAGTAATCCCCCTAATGAGTTTGTTATCATGACCTAATCTCTTTTCAAGCTCTTGTAAATAGGCGTCCCAATCGTGAATAGGCTTTCTCGCAACTCCAGACTCAATCGCTGCTTTGGCAACCGCTGAGGCTACCCACGAAATAAGGCGATGGTCCAAGGGTTTGGGGATAATTAATTCCCTGCCAAAGCTCATATTTTTTTGCCCGTAAGCCTCATTTACTTCCGCCGGAACTGGTTCCTTGGCAAGAGATGCTATGGCCCTGACGGCAGCCATTTTCATTTCTTCATTAATTTGAGAAGCTCTCACATCGAGCGCACCACGGAAGATATATGGAAAACCAAGAACATTATTGACTTGATTGGGATGATCAGATCGACCGGTTGCCATCACAATATCCTTGCGACTTTTCATTGCAAGATCGTAAGAAATTTCAGGGTCCGGATTTGCCAAGGCAAAAACGATAGGATCACTAGCCATGGATTTAACCATATTTGAATCTACAATATCCGCAGTAGACAATCCGAGGAATACATCAGCATCCTTCATTGCCTGAGCTAGGTCTAACTCTGGACCTTTCTGAGCAAAACTGGCCTTTCTTATATCCAGATCTTTTCGATTCATATGAAGAAGTCCCTTGCTATCGAACATGAAAATATTCTCTTTTTTAGCTCCGAGCAATAAATAGAGATTGAGACAAGAAATAGCTGCAGCCCCTGCTCCGCTTACAACAATTTTGACTTTCGCTATTTTTTTACCCGTAAGTTCCAGGGCATTTAAGAGCGCTGCAGAAGAAATGATCGCCGTGCCATGCTGATCATCATGCATAACCGGAATGTCGAGTTCTTCTTTAAGTCTTTTTTCTATTTCAAATGCTTCCGGGGCTTTAATATCCTCTAAATTAATTCCTCCAAAGGTTGGGGCGATTGCTTTTACAGTGGCAACAAATGTTTCTACATCCGTTGCATCCACTTCAATATCAAAAACGTCGATATCAGCAAAGATTTTGAAAAGAACTGCTTTGCCTTCCATTACTGGCTTTGCAGCTAAAGGCCCAAGATTTCCAAGTCCTAATACTGCGGTACCATTTGAAATAACGGCAACTAGATTTCCCTTGGTAGTGTATCTATATACATCCTCAGGATTGCGCGCTATGGCTTTACATGGCTCTGCAACCCCTGGTGAGTATGCCAAAGACAAATCTCGTTGGGAGCTATAGGGTTTAGTTGGTAAAACCTGAATCTTACCTTTTCTGCCTTGTTCATGGTATTCAAGCGCTTCTTTCTTCCTGATGGTTCCCATTTAGTATTGCTGATTAAAGGACGGCAAAGATAGGACAATGGAAGTAAGCAAATAAAAAGGCTCCGGATTGGAATCCGAAGCCTTCTCATTATTGAAAATAGAACTACTTATTTCGAAACAACAAATTGATCAGAAGCAATTATTTGATTGCCTGATTGAAGACTATATATGTATAGGCCTGATGCAAATTCAGCAGCATCAAACATAACAAATCCACGATTTGCATTGAGGTTCACTTCCTTCACTACAGAGCCCATTACATTTCTGATCACGAGCAAGGTATTTTGGTAAGAAGATCCAAGTTCGAACTCAATATTGAAACTATCCTGAACCGGATTTTGACCGTTCAGTGATAATACAGCGCGTTCCTTTTGTTCTGAAAAACCAACCACACATTCTGCATCAACCGCAAATCTAACTTCGATGCAAGTTGTCCAAGTATTATCCTCTGCATCAAAAAAGCAGTAGTTTATATGAGAGCAGCCTGCGTTTTCGAGGTGATTATAATAACCCACAAACCCAACAAGATCATCGGCTAGAATAGTTTGACCTGCGGTCATTTCATTAGATAGGAATGAAATGTTATCATTATAATCATAACACACCCCGCCCCAACAGAAGCGATTTTGGCTTCCTGGAATTACATCAATTAACTGACGATAAACTTTAATGGTGCGGGTTGAACCTGATGCATTAATAACATCAAGGTGAGTTTTTAACTCAGCGTGATCAGGATTTGAAAGAGTTCCTGCATAAATAAGATCTCCAGTAACCGTAACAAGCTGGGCATTAGCAAAGCCTTGCACCAAAACGGTAAAAAAAGATAAGAGTAATATTCGTTTCATATATATGTGTATTCACAAGTTTGACAGCTAAGATACAATTAATACTACGCTTTCCCCCCTCAATTGTTGAATCCCATTCTATAGCAATCCATTCCTGTATCGTTAAAAAAAAACAAAACAACTACTTTGGGAATCCAATATAAGAACATTGAAAGAAACAACAAATAAGAAACTTATCTAGTAAATAAACTGAACTTATTAGTTTGCTTTTCAGTTATTTATAAAAATTATGACCGCTATGCTCTTTGCTAATCTCAAATCAAAAACACCGCTTAAACTAGTGTGTTAAAACTACAATACTATTTTTGTACAAGGGTTTAGGGTTTCCATTTTCAGAATAAAAAGGTCAAAAGAACAGTGGATATATCGTTATCTTTACTTCCTATTAACAAAACCCGCAAACGATATAAGTAAACTTACACCTATGAAAAAAGTTCTACACGCAGTAGCAGGTATTTTCGCAGCTCTAACGCTTAGCATATCTGCTGAAGCGCAGTTGGCAAATGGAAGTATCGCTCCAGATTTCACACTTACCGACTTAGACGGTAATTCCCACACACTATATGACTATCTTAATGATGGTTATACTGTATTCATCGACTTCTCTGCTACTTGGTGTGCTCCATGTTGGTCTTATCACAATTCCGGTGCTCTTGAAGACCTTTACACTGAGCATGGCCCTGCAGGTATGGCTAACGTTGATATGAATACTACCGACGACGTAATGGTTTTCTTTATCGAAGGAGATCCTGCCACTACAATAGGAAACCTTAATGGTGTGAATGATGGCAACACTCCAACTCAGGGTAATTGGGTTGCTGGTACTCCTTATCCAATCATTAACGACGATAATATCGCTGCTGCTTATGCAATTGGCTATTGGCCAACTATTTACAAAATTTGCCCTAATCGTATCCTTAGTGAAGCAGGACAAGAAAACACAGGTAATCACTATGCCTCTGTTGATGATTGCCCAATTGCATCACAACCTACAGATGCTAGTGTACTTAGCTACACTGGTGATATCATCACTTGTGATGAAGCTGAAGTTCGCATCAATATCCAAAACATGGGTCTAACTACTTTGACTTCTGCTACTATCGAAGTTACAGGAGATGCTACCCTTTCTTACAATTGGAGTGGTTCACTTGACACGTACGAAATCGCAGAGATAGTGGTTGGAGACGTAACAGTAACAGATGTAACTAATATTGAAGTTAGTATTGTTGCAGCTGGTGATGCTAATGCATCTAACAATGGTGTAGACGGTACAATTTATCCAGCTGCTGATGCAACTACTCATATCCGTGTAGTAATCGGTACTGACAACTGGCCTGAAGAAAACACATGGGAAATTACTAATGAAATGGGTAACGTAGTTGCTTCTGGTGGCCCTTACGCTGGTCAAGCTTTATCAACTATTACTGAAGATCGTTGGGTTCCATCTACAGGATGTTACAACTTTACTTTCTATGATTTGTTCGGTGATGGTCTTTACGGTTCACAGTGGGGAAGTATTAATGGCTCAATCACAGTAACTGCAATTGACGGTGGCGGTGCTACTTATAACACATTGATGTCGTACAACGGCTCTTACAACTTTTTCGGGCTTTTAGCTGGTTTTGAATCAACTTCTGTTGTTGGTGTCGAAGAAGTTCAAGCAGTTGCTGGAGTTCAAATCTATCCTAATCCTGCTACTGATGTTGCAACCGTAACATACGGACTAGGTGAGGCTAGCAAGGTTACTTTAACTGTTTATAACATGCTTGGTGAAGTAGTAGTTGCTGAAGATTTTGGTACTCAAGGTGCTGGAAACTACAACTACATTCTTGATCTTGGAGCAGAGAATGCAGGTATTTACTTTGTAAATCTTACTGCTAACGATCGCGTTATCACTAAGAAAGTTACCCTTACCAAGTAATATTGGGTTTCGGTAAACGAATAAGATAATTGGAATCAGCAGTTTGGTACAAGAATTGTATTTAAACTGCTGATTCTTTTTTTAATCCCAATTTTAACATGAAATCCATCTTATCTCTCAGTCTAGTTTTACTCTTTGCAGTAAGCATTTCGGCTCAATCCGGCACTAAGAAGTTACCGGCGGTAAACGTAAAAGATCTTAAAGGTGGCACTGTTAGCACCGGAAAATTCAATAACAACGGAAAACCGATTGTAATTAGCTTTTGGGCAACATGGTGTGGTCCTTGTAAAAAAGAGCTCAACACTATTGCTGAAGAATATTCAGACTGGCAAGAAGAAACCGGTGTAAAACTGATTGCAATTTCAATTGATGATACTCGCAGTGCTTCCAAAGTAGCACCCTATGTGAATGCCCAAGCTTGGGATTATGAAGTGTACCTCGATTCAAATCAGGATTTCAAACGTGCAATGAATGTAAACAATGTGCCTCATACCTTTTTAATAGATGGCAAAGGCAATATTGTTTGGCAACACAATAACTACTCTCCTGGCGACGAAGCCGAGTTGCTGGAGCAAATTAAAAAGCTTACCGGAAAATAATTTCCGTTGTGTTTTAGCCTGTTAACCCGTTTTATCGAATATTATGAAATACTGCGTTGCGGCATGCTTTGCCGCTTTGCTCTTTTTAAGCAATTTAAGCTCTCTGAGAGCCCAACAAGACAGCACTGTTGCTCCTTCACCATCTGCGGCTCCCGATTTTGGGCAGATTCAGGGAAATTTTCAGGCAGTATTTCAAACTTATAATCAGGATTCGGCAATTTCGGCTGTAGTTCCGCCTGAACAAAGCACTCTAAACGCCTTCACAAATCTCATTTATACGCGTGGAAAATTTAGCGCCGGAATGAGATATGAAAGCTATTTACCCAGACAGGTTGGCTATCCTGGCAGATTCGCCGGCTCAGGAATCGGATATCGATATGCTTCCTACACTATGGATGAGCTATCTGTTACTATTGGGAATTTCTATGACCAGTTTGGTCAAGGTCTTGTTTTCAGAAGCTATGAAGAACGAAACCTCGGACTCGACAATGCTATGGATGGCATTAAAGTGGCCTATCAGGTAATGCCGGGCTTTGTAGTAAAGGGGGTTTATGGCAAAATGCGATTCAATTTTAATGATGGGCTAATAAATACTGACAGCTATGTTCGCGGTATTGATGGAGAAATCAATTTGAACGAACTCATCACCAAATTCAATGAATCTTCTACGAGTATTACCATTGGGGGTAGTTTTGTGAGTAAGTATCAACGAGATAATCGTTCCGATTTGGTTTTACCTGAAAATGTTGGCGCCTGGGCTGGACGTTTTAATTTGTACCGCGGCAATTTTGGTATGTCTGCTGAATATGCTTACAAAATCAATGATCCTTCAGCCGATAACAAATATATCTACCATGATGGGCAGGCATTGCTCGTTAATATGAATTACACTACTAAGGGTTTCTCGCTTAACCTCGATGGAAAAACCATCGACAATATGAGCTACAGACCTGATAGAACGCTTCAGATTACTGACGCTATGATAAACTATTTACCCGCCATGACTACCCAACACACTTACTTGTTGGCTGGCACATTTTATCCTTATGCAACCCAACCTTTAGGAGAGGTAGCTTACCAAGCCGAAGTAGGTTATAAAGTGAAGAAAAACACCAAGCTTGGAGGTAAGTATGGAATGGACATTCTTGTAAGTTCTTCTCAAGCTTATGCTCCGGATAAAGAAGTAGTAAATGATCTCGAAACAACCCGTCTTGGCTATACCAATAATTTATTCGGAACCGGAGATCAGTTGTATTATGCCGATTTTAACGCCACTGTAAAAAGGAAGTTTTCTAAAAAATTCAATGCCACCGCCATCTATTACAACTTCGTTTACAATAATGATGTAATTGCCGGAGCCAGACAATTGAATGGCGAAGAAGTCGTTGGAACTGTATATGCCGATGTTTTTGTGCTGGATATGAATATTAAAACCAAGGACAAACACAATCTTAACTTGGTTGCTCAGTATCTTAGTTCTGATCAGCACCAAGGTGATTGGGCGAGTTTACAGGCAGAATATAGCATTTCTCCACACTGGATTTTTGCTATCTTGAATATGTATAATTTTGGTAATGACATTAAAGATGACCGTTTGCATTATCCATTCGGCTCAGTGACATACGTTAAAAATGCCAACCGTATTTCTATGGAATATGGCAAACGTAGAGCTGGAATATTCTGTGTTGGGGGGGTTTGCAGGCCGGTTCCTGCATCTAATGGATTAACCGTAACAATTACCAGCTCATTTTGAAATATATGAGAAATATACTGGCCTTATTTACATTAGCACTCGCTTTTGCATCATGTGATTACGTTGATAATCCTGTTGAAGAAGGAGGCGGAACAAATCCTGACCCTGAAGGAAATCGTAAGGTTATCGTAATGGACTTTACCGGTCACAATTGCCCAAATTGCCCTAGTGGAGCGGTTGAAGCTTTGAATATTCACGATGATTTAGGTGTTTTAGTGATGGCTATTCACGGTGATTTTCCCGGCCTTACTAATCCAGCAGGAGCAAATGAAGGTGACCCTCTTTTTACAGATTGGAGAACCGACGAAGGAATTAATCTTCAGCAATTGTATGATATTCCATTCATTCCCTCAGGGGTAGTGAGCGGTTTCAGTAGTGGCGGCACTTATTGGCAACCCGTATCAGGCTGGAGAAGTATTTGCGAAGAGTTGATTGCACAAAGTCAAAAAGCTGAAATCCTTTTTGATTTGGGTTATAATGAAGTGAGCCGTGAGCTCAGTGGAAGTGTAGATGTTGAATTGTTGGAGCCCTTTGATGGTGATTTGCGTTTAGTGCTTGCCCTCGTTGAAGATAGCATTGTTGACTGGCAGTTGAATGGGAATGAGGTAAATCCTTCTAATCCAGAATACGAAGGAGGATTAATTGACCATTACATGCATCGACATGTTTTGCGTGAGCATCTTAATGGAGATAGTGGCGCAACTATTTTAAACGGTACTGGATCCGAAGGTGACACTTATTCATACAGTGTTAATTCGACCATCAATGCAAGCTACAACGCGGAACAAACTCAATTGTTTGCCTATATTTTTGACGCTATTTCGCTAGAAATACTTCATGTTGAAGAGATAAGTCTTATAGAATGATGCGATCAACCTTAATCATAGCTTTTGTTCTAGTTGCAGTTTTATCTGTATCATCCCAAAATTCATTTCAGGGTGGTATTGCAGGTGGCTTCACTATGACTCAAATTTCTGGGGATAACCTTGCGGGCTTTGATCAATTTGGTATTTCTGCGGGTCCCTTTATTCGTCGTGAGATTTCAGGAGCCGGTGCTGTGCGAATGGAGATTAATTTCACTCAAAAAGGAAGTCGTAAAATACCTGATCCCGAAAACGGGGATTATAATGAATATCGTCTTCGATTAAATTACGCTGAGGTCCCTTTACTATATGAACATCGATACAAGGACATCGTATTTCAAGGTGGATTGTATGTTGGTTTTCTTTTAGGATGGAAAGAAGAAACTCAATTTGGAGATTTAATCATTCTTGATCAGAACCAAAAACCCTTAGAATTTGAAGATCTAGATGTTGGAATGGCATTGGGCTTGTATTATGAAGTGACTGAAAAATTTTTTGTTTCCGGGCGCTATACCGGCAGCCTTCTTCCTGTTAGAAAACACCCGAGCGGCCAAACATTATCCCAAGCATTGGGAGGCACTTTCACAGAAGCAAACGCAGGTCAATACAGCTCCGTTCTACAATTTGGAATTGGTGTTTTATTCCAATGATTCTGTAAGTTATTCATCAAAGAGTTTAATGAAATTGAAGTTCAATTTCTTGAGTTCTTCATTCCAATCATACCAATCATTTACGAAGAATTCATTACTGGCCTTTTTTACTTCTTCCAAACGCTTTTCCATTCTAATAATCGCGTTCAATGAGTTTTGCCCAACATTTACTTTTTCTGAACCCAATAATCCACTGGCTTCTCCTATTAAATCATTCAATCTTACAGTTACAAATTCATAATCCTTAAATCCTCTAGGCGTAGTGTACATTTCTTCTAGGCTGTCTAATTTTTGAATTAATTCATCACCCAACTTTTTCAAATTGTTCGCAGTGCTGTCTTCAAACAATGAAGTGTTGGATTTTACCAATTCGATATGCTTTCTGGCATCCTTTAGCTTTTCAAAAATGTTAAAGGCCAATTGTTTGCTTTTGTCGTATCTAACACGAGCGTCAAGCAGATCCTGTGCCGGTTTCTGATATATAGTTCTAGGGTCAGGTTTTACTTCGATGCTTGAAGAAACTTTATGTTCTCCAAATGAAATAATGACTTTATAATTTCCCGGCTCAACACTCCATCCTCCAGGTGTGTCGTCGCGCTTGCGATCAGAACGAGAAGGACTTGGCACTCCATTTTTCTCAAAACCCCAGAAATAAGTATTTAATCCGGTATCAGGATCCGCTGTGAAGTATCGCATAGTATCTCCTGCCTGATCCAAAATATTGAATTGCACTTTTCCATCATTTTCAGGATTTTTCGGTTTGGGCTCTTCTTTTATTTCGTCCTTTTTTTCGAATAATTTTGGACTTATAAAATAGCCTATGGATGCCCCGTAGGGTTTATTATCTCCGCTAAAATGATTATCCGCAACAAAGCGAGTGCCCAATGGTCTAGAATAGCTAACTTGATAAGCATTGGGATTGGAAAAGGCAGTAAGAGGTGTTTCGCTCAATTGGCTATTAGCCGCTTGTTCTCTAAGAGGAACAATATTATCGAGGATATAGGCCGACCTTCCAAAAGTACCGATGATAAGATCATTTTCCACTGGCTGAATTTTTAAATCTGTAGTTGAAACGGAGGGGAAATCATGCTCCCATTTCTGCCAATTATTTCCATCGTCAAAACTGATATAAAGTCCAGATTCAGTACCCAAAAAGAACAGTTTTGGCTCTACAGGATCTTGTACAATGCTATGGCAATGAAAAGGCACATCCGCATCATCCACCATGCGTGTCCATGTTTTTCCAAAATCCTTGGTCCTATAAACATAGGCCGACCAATTATTGCGTCTGTAATCATTGGCAACAACAAAAGCTTCGCCCTCTGTGTAGGAAGACGCAACAATTTGAGGTATCCAACTTCCTTTTGGAAGTCCTTTCATTTTTGAAGACATCTCAGTCCAGCTTTTACCCCCATCTCGACTAAGCTGCACATTTCCATCATCCGTCCCCACCCAAATAAGGTCTTTGTTTTTAGGACTTGGTGCGATAGAAATAATGGTTGTATAATTTTCTGCAGTTGTAGCATCAATGGTGAGTCCACCACTTAGCGCTTGCTTTTGAAAAGTGGTGTCATTGGTAGTAAGATCCGCACCCAAAACCATCCAGTTTTTTCCACGATCCGCGCTGTAGTGAAGGAATTGCGAGCCATAGTAAACACCATTTTGATTGTGAGGATCTTCGGCAATAGCAGCATTCCAGTTAAACCTTAGATCAAGTCCATCAGGATGAACCGGTCTAATAAAACGGGATTCTCCGGTTTCAGTGTCCACTTCATGCAAATTTCCGCCTTGGTACATTGCGTAAACATGACGCCCTTTTCTCCCCACCGGAACTACGTCAAAACCATCACCAAACAATACTTCGAGCCAATCTTCATTTCGAACGCCCCCTTCATGCCAAGCATATCCAGCACCTTTCCAGGAGCCATTGTCTTGCATACCTCCATAAACATGATAGGGGGTTTCTAAGTCGTAATCGATATGATAAAACTGGCTCAAAGGAAGATTATTGATGAATTCCCAAGTTTCGCCGGCATCATGCGAAATGTTTAGTCCACCATCATTTCCTTCTATAATAAATTCGGTGTTTTCAGGGTGAATCCACATTGCATGATGGTCTGGATGAACACCGTAATAAGGCACGATAGTTCTAAACGTTTTTCCCCCATCCTCACTAAGTGAAATTACGGAATACAAATTATAGATGCGATTTGGATTTTTGGGATCCACGTGTATTTCGGCATAATAAAATGGTCTATTACCAACATTTTCAGAACTCACTATGGCCCAATTCCATCCGCCATCCGTTGATTTGTATAAAGCCGTCTTTTTGGACTCCACAAGTGCATAAACAATATCAGGGTTCGACCGAGCAATGGCGAGTCCAATTCTTCCAATTGGCTTATCTGGTAATCCATTTTTTGAATCGCGTTCCTGCCAAGTTTTCCCTGCGTCAAAACTTACATATAGCCCTGAGCCCTCGCCTCCTGAGTTGAATGTATAAGGTTTGCGCCCATATTCCCACATGGCTGCGATGAGTTTATCAGGATTTTCAGGGTCCATCACCAAATCAGCGCAGCCCACCCCATCATTAACATAAAGTACTTTCTCCCAATTTGCGCCACCATCCATAGAACGGTAAACCCCTCTTTCAGGATTTTTACCCCAAGCCGAGCCCATTGCAGCCACAAATATGATGTCAGGATTGAAGGGGTGAATGATGATGCGGTGAATAATCTTGGTAGCTTCAAGCCCCATTAGCTTCCATGATTTTCCTTTGTCGATGCTCTTGTAAATTCCAGCACCGCTGCTCATTGAGTTTCTTGGATTTCCCTCTCCTGTTCCAACCCAAATAACGCTAGGATTTCGTTGGTCTATGGTTACTGCGCCAATGGCAAGGGATTTTTCTTTGTCGAAAAGTGGCTCCCAAGTAACTCCAGCATTTTCTGAACGCCATACCCCTCCTGATGCCGTTCCTGCATAAATAATGGCCGGATTATCAATAATTGCATCAATGGCCGTTACTCTTCCACTACTTCCAGTTGGCCCAATGGACCTCATGTTCATGTTATTAAATAAATTCAAATCTACATTCTGGGCTAGAGATGAGATGGTGCTACATGAGATTGCAAATGCTGAAAGAAAAATTCTAATCATAACGAAGCAGGTAAGTGACAAATATATGTTCCTTGGCGAAATATTCGACTCCGCTTGTAACTTCGCATAACCATTGGTAAAAAAACCTATGGAATGTTTATCTTGCTCCTGTGACTCAGCGAATATTGCACATCACATCATGGTTTCCGTCTAAGGAAAATCCGGCTGAAGCGATTTGGATTAAACGTCATATCGAATCACTTGATCCCTTTTTCGAACAAGATATTTTTCATGTTGAGCTTAAAACGGGAAAATTTCGTTTACTAAAATCCAAAAACGAAAATATAGAGACCTATAAGCTGAGCATTCCTGCAAACTCTTATCAACTCAAAGAAATACTAGCTTTCTTTATCATATTCTTCAAACTTCTTAGAAGAAAGACAAGTAAATATGATTTTATCAATTTTCACATTGCCTATCCCAACCTCGTTTATTTATCAATGATAAGATCTTGGTTTAGAAGCAGATGGGTAATTACAGAGCACTGGAGTGCTTATCACTATCATTTTCACAGTTCTAAAAAGCTAAAAAGAATCAAGGCCATTTTTAAACGAAACATAGCTCTAATAACGGTTTCTGATAGATTGAGAAGGGATATTGAAAATTTTGCTGATACTAAAATAGCGAAAGGGATTACGATTCCAAATGCGGTGGATATAGGAATTTTCAGATTTAATAATTCCCCATTGCAAAATCACTTTCTCATGGCTTCATTTTGGAAATGGCCTAAATTACCATTCCCGGTTTTTGAAGCCATAAGCGAACTAAAATCTAGAGGGGTTCATATTTCTGTACGAGTAATTGGCTATGGGCCTCTGATGGAAGATATGAAAACAAAAGTTGCCGAATTAAACCTAAATGAGAACATTTCATTTGTTGGATACATGAATGCCGAACAAATTGCTGAGGAAATGAATGTTGCAATGGCTTTCCTATTGCCCAGTGAACACGAAACTTTCAGTGCAATAACTGCGGAGGCCCTTTGTTGCGGACTGCCTGTAATAGCTAGCGATACAGGGGCACTTTCTGAAATTATAAATCCTTCTAATGGAATAGCAACAAATAACAAGAATTGGGAAAACGCTTTAAGTGAATTTTTATTAAACAATAACTATAACAGACAAGCCATTTCAGATTCAGCTCATGCCCGGTTTTCTATGGAAAAAGTAGGGAACCTATATTCTGGATTTCTCAAAGATTTGCATAATGAAAGGGATTGAGAAAAAGAATATATTGATAATTTCACCGGAAGCATGGGGGACTTGTTTTGTTTCCAAGCATCATTATGCCATCAATCTGGCAAAAAATGGAAACAAGGTTTTCTTCATGGCTAAGAATCAAAAAACAGGCACTGAAATAACATCAGGTCTTATCCTTTTGGATTTGCCAGAAATACCAAAAGGGCTCAGGTTTTACCCTACATTTCTAAGAAAAAATATTCATAGAAAAATAGGGAATAAGCTCAGTAAGATGGCGGGCTGTAATTTTGATTTGATTTGGAGTTTTGACAGTTCTGTGTTATTTGATCTCGAATGTATTGGCCCTAAAGCTTTCAGAATATTGCATGTGGTAGACTTAAGTATGGAGTTTGAGTGGGAAAAAGCTGCTCAATCGGCTAATCTATGTTTGGGTAGTAGTACATTGATTGTAAACAGGCTTCAATCTATTAATCATAATTCACATTTCATTCAACATGGTGTGGAAATTTATGAAAGGACGGTAATTACATTTAAAAATGATCGCAAAAGGGTAATGTATGCCGGCAATCTGAACATTAAATATTTGGATAGACCTAGGTTAATCAGATTAGTAGGTGAATACCCCGATGTTGACTTTCACTTTATAGGCGATCAGGGTCATGACAACCTCAGTGAGAAAGGATCTGATAGGCTATCAGATTTACTTCGAGCTAAAGAAAATGCCATTTTCCATCAAGCTATGTCGCCCAATGAATTAAGAAATTGGTTATACTCCTCCGATGTTTTACTTATTTGTTATAATCCTTTATATTATGATCAAATATCTAATCCACACAAGGTGATGGAATACTTGAGTTGTGGCAAACCCATACTCTCCACGATATTAGATGAATATAAAAGTAATACTGATTTAATTGCCATGTTAAATGATGAGGAAACCTATATTTCAAAGCTTAAAGAACTCCTAGTAGAAGATGATTTTGAAAAAACAAAATCGAGAATTGCATTTGCCAATAACAACATCTATTTCAAACAATTAGAGAGGATATCGAAGTTATATTATAATACTTTAAATAATAATAATTAATTTGAAAAGAGTATTATTCATAAGCATAGCTTTTCCGCCCAAAAATGATCCGGAATGCTTGCAGGTAGCGAAATACTTTCGCTATCTATCTAGGGCAGATCTTAAGATTGATGTGGTTACATCATCGAATCCGACGTTGAATATGGCTTTTGATGCTAAATTGAGTGATTATGATTCAGGATATGATCAAAAAATAGAAATTGCAGTTAAGGAAAATAAATATCTCAATTACATTTTTCGCAAAACGGGTATAGTCAAGTTAAATAAGCCAGATAGCAAATACAGATTCATTAGAGGTGATAATCAAGTGATAAAGGAACTTCGAAATAAACCGGAAGTTATTTATTCTCGCTCTTTCCCTATCAGTTCTACTTTATTGGCAGAAAAGCTGGTAGATTACTACCAAGTTCCATGGATTATACACTTAAGTGATCCTTGGACTCTGAGTGCTATTCATGATTATGGCGGAGATTTGAAAAAATGGCATGAATCAAGGGAACGAAGAGTGTTTAGTAAAGCTGATTCCATTTGTTTTACTTCTCGTCAAACAGTGGAGGCCTATTCCAATAAGTATCCTGAGTACACATCAAAGTTCAAATTATTTCATAATGTTATTGATCCAAAAATTCAAAAATCAAGCATCCCTGTGATGGATGGGACTTTGAATTTCACCTATACTGGTGGTCTTGCAGGGAGCAGAAGTGCGGAGCCTATTTTAAAAGCCTTTAAAACACTGTACAATTCTGATCCAAAAATATTTGATAATGTGTTGCTTCATTTTGCGGGCAGCATAGATCGATTTAACATGAGCATTTTCTCTAGATATCCCTTGCCATTTCTGAGAACTACAGGGGCCTTGTCTTTTGAAAAAGCTATTGCTTTGCAAGATTCAAGTCAGGTGTTACTTCTCATCGACACTCCCATTCCCATTGGAGAAACAGCTTTCTTTTTGCCTTCGAAATTACCTGATTATCTTGCTTCAGGGAAGCGCATCATTGCCATAACGAATAAATATAGTCCGAGTGATGATTTTATTGATGTCTCATTCGGAGATAAATTCTATTATGGCGAAAATCAATCTCTGGGAAACGCAATACTTACGTGTATAGCGGCATTTAATCGCAAAGACACCGGGTATTTCGTTAATTCCAAAGCGCTGCCCGCAATTTTTGAAGCACCTTACCAGGCAAAGCGATTAGCAGAACTTCTGGAAAATACCATTGCAACAAACAAAGAATAGCTCCATAAGAATATAATATACTATTTTGGAGCCATGAAGAAGAGAATTGGAATAGTAGCAGGAACGAGGCCCGAAGCAATCAAATTGGTCCCCGTTTACTACGCCTTGCAAGATTCTGAAAGTTTCAGCGTTTCGTTTATCTCGACTGGACAACACAAGGAAATGCTCGACCCTATACTTGGCTTCTTCAATATTCAACCGGATTTTGATTTCGGATTAATGCAAAGTGCTCAAGGACTGGCTTCCTTAAGTGCAAGATTATTAGATGCTTTCGACCAATTGTTTTCTATAAATCGTTTTGATTTGATAATTGTTCAGGGCGACACTACAAGTGCCTTCATTGCTGGATTATCCGCCTATTACAAGCAAATTCCCATTGCTCATATAGAGGCGGGATTGCGCACTCATGATATTTATGCTCCTTTTCCGGAGGAAGTAAACCGAAGATGCATAAGTACTTTCGCCAATTTGCATTTTGCACCAACAGCGTTTGCAGAGAAAGTTTTGCTGGATGAAAATCGCACAGGAGTTCACATGGTAGGCAATACCGTTATAGACAGTGTTGAGTTATGCAAATCCATGCTTAATAAGTCACAAGAACATTATCTGTTTAAGCTCGAAGAATGGCTCAATAGCGAGTCAAGGATAGTGGCTATAACGGCCCATCGTAGAGAACAATTTGGGATTGGTTTAGAACACATTTGTGAAGCCATCAAACAGATCGCAGAATCACATCCTGAAATAAAATTTCTGTTTCCAGTACACATGAATCCGGCCGTTGAAAAGCAGGTTTTTAAGGTGCTAAAAGATGTGCCCAATATCAGCCTTTTGAACCCCATGAATTACGATGAATGGATTTTCATACTTCAGCGCTGCTATTTGATTCTAACGGATTCGGGAGGCATTCAGGAAGAAGCATTGGCCTTGCACATTCCTGTGATGGTAATGCGCGACAAAACCGAAAGACCTGAAGGAATAGCAAGCGGTGGCGCCATTTTATGCGGGACTGAAAAAACAAATATTATCGAAGCTTTTGAAAGCATAGTATCGTCTGAGCAACGTTACAAGGCCATGAAAGAGGCGCTGAATCCCTATGGCGATGGAAAATCATCGAAGCGTATTTCAACTATTATAAGCGATTATCTCAACTCCAAAGTTTGAATATTTCCATTCTCAAATATTGGAATAACGCTGAATGTCAGAATAAGACAAACAAATTCTTTTCATTTGGAAGTAATGCCGCAGAACCTTGGTTCAAAAGTCTGTTTTCATTCAAAAAACTTGATAAAAAACAAATTAATTATTCGCAGAAAGCTAATATCGAATTACCAAGCAAGCGATTTCTCGTTATCATTTATAATAGTTTCGGTGATCCACTTTTTCAGAATTTAATTCTAGCCTACATAAAAACTCAAAGCAGATCTCATCCCCATTACCGCTTTGATATTCTAACCTTTGAACAAAAGGATTATGCACTGAACTCTGTAGATATGGAAAAAACCAAAATCATACTCCAGGAAGATCGTATATTCTGGCACCCGCTTCGTTATCATAATGGCAGATTTCTCTTGCTAAAAAAATTATATGACTTTGGCATTGCCGGCAAAGAAGTATTTCTAATAAGACTGAAAGGCAAGCCCGCATACATTATATCTTTCGCAAACGTTGCGGCAGCAATCGGAATAGTATTATCGAAAATATTTAGAACTAAACATTTAATTTATTCCTATGAACCCCATGCTGATTTCTTGGTTGATTTTGGTATTTGGAAGAAGCATGGATTGCGATATAAAATTATGTCGAAACTCGAGCGCTATGCTGGGATAAAAAGCGATGTAATTCTGACTGGAACTGATGCTATGAAGCAAGAACTAGAGAGACAACATTCTCGCGCGAAAATTTATAGGGCACCTAGCGGAGTTGATGAAAATGTTTTCAAAAGAAATGAAATTGCTCGGTTAGAGATCAGGCAAAATTTAAAAATAGAAAACAGAAAAGTAATTATTTATGTCGGTAAATTTGGAGGGATTTATTACGACCGTGAAATTGTAGAATTTTTTAAAGGATTATTGCGGATTGACCCCGAATACTTTTTTCTAATTCTTAGCCCGAGCGATCATCAAATCATTCACAATCATTTTGATTCCTGCGGAATAGAAAACAGCAATTTTCACATTACCAGAGCTTATTCCGCAGAAGAAGTCGCTCGTTGGAATTCCACTGCCGATGTAGGATTAAGTGCTATTCCTCCTCTTCCGCACCAGCAGTTCAGGAGTCCGGTAAAAGTTGGCGAATATTTGTTGTGTGGATTGCCTTATATCACTTGTAAAGGCGTTTCGGAAGATGCGGAATATGCCTTGCAATATGGTGTTGGCGCAGTTGTAGAAGAGCTATCAGAAAAAAGTGCCATTGTAGCCCATGAACAATTAAACACCCTTTTTAAAATGGGTCCTTCTGAGCTTAGTGAAAGATGTAGAAAAATTGGCGAGGAATACCGAGGTAAATCGAATGTTGACCGCATACTTGATAAAGTGCTTGCGGAATAAAATTACTCCCGCAGATTAACTTTTTCTTTAAGATCGACTTTCACTTTCTTTGAAACCAACATTGCTCGCCCTTTTACATATCCCTGAGCACTGAACTCGGCATAATTCACAAAAATTAATGTGATTAATGATTGTAAAAATTGAGGAGATAGATCGTCATAATCCGATTTAAAATGCAGGGTGTACAGATTCGTAGAACTCTTATCAATAGTAAGTTTTTCTCCTAATTTGACCTTGCCAATATTGGTGCCATTAATCGAAACATTGAGGTCCGAGTCTGTTACTTTAAACTTGAAACTATTTGGGTTTTCTACCAGTATATCCACTTCGGCTTTGAGTCCATCACTGCCAAATTCAGAGAGTCTCACATCCCGTACTTCCTTCACTTGTACCTCCTTATAAATATTGCAGGAGGCAAAAAGCACAATAAAACAACTAATGATGAATGTTCTCATAAATCCTAGACGAGCAAATACTGTGCTAATTGCATTTCAAGATTCATTTTCAGCTTTTTTGGCTGAAATACTGATAGAAATAAGGAATAGTTTCAATCCCTTTATAGTAATTGAATAAGCCGTAATGTTCATTTGGAGAGTGAATAGCATCTGAATCCAATCCAAATCCCATTAACACTGTTTTTAACCCGAGCACTTGCTCAAACAATGCAACAATCGGGATACTCCCACCTGAGCGGACAGGCACAGGTTTTTTTCCAAAAGTTTTTTCCATAGCTCTGCTTGCAGACATGTAAGCGTGCGAATCGGTTGGTGTTAGAGCAGGTTGTCCACCATGATGTGCCGTAACTTTCACTTTCACTGAAGCCGGGGCAATTTGCTCAAAATATTTTGCAAACATATTGCTGATTTTGTCAGGATCTTGACCAGGCACTAAGCGCATAGAGATTTTCGCACTAGCCTTTGAAGCAATCACTGTTTTGGCGCCTTCACCAGTGTATCCACCCCAAATTCCGTTAACATCCAAAGTAGGTCTTATCGAAACTCTTTCTTGTGATGTAAAACCGCTTTCTCCTTCAAGCGCTGCAATACCAATAGACGATTTGAATCGTTCGTCATCAAAAGGCGCGCGAGCCAATTCTTCTCGCTCCTCTGAACTCAATTCAATTACATCATCATAAAATCCGGGAATAGTGACGCGCTGCTTATCATCCTTCAGTTTGGCAATCATTTCGCAAAGAATATTGATAGGATTAGGTACCGCGCCTCCATATAGACCTGAATGCAAATCGCGGTTTGGGCCGGTAACTTCAACTTCCATATATGCTAAGCCCCTCAATCCAACAGTTACGGAAGGCTTATCATTTGCAATAATTCCCGTATCAGAAACCACAATAATGTCTGCTTTAAGCATATCGCGGTATTCCTTGATGAAAATTCCCAGGTTATTTGATCCCACTTCTTCTTCACCTTCAATCATAAACTTCACGTTACATGGAAGTTCGCCGCTTTTATTCATCGCTTCAAAAGCCTTAACGTGCATAAAGAATTGTCCCTTATCATCACATGAACCTCTGGCAAAAATGGCACCTTCTGGATGAATTTCGGTCTTCTTGATTACCGGCTCAAACGGAGGACTATCCCACAAGTCAATAGGGTCAGCCGGCTGCACATCATAATGCCCATAAACCAAAACAGTAGGCAAAGAAGGATCTATAATTTTTTCGCCATACACAATTGGATGACCTTTAGTCTCCATGATTTCAGCCTTGTCTGCTCCGGCATTCAACAAACTTTCTTGGACTTTAATGGCCGTTTTTCTCACATCCGCAGCGAAGGCCGGATCTGCGCTTACTGATGGAATGCGTAAAAGATCAAGCAATTCTTCTAGAAAACGATCTTTATGTTGAGCGATGTATTGGCTAACTTTTTCCATTGACAGTAGTTTTAATAATGAACTCGGAGGATTAGATAATTACGGGTGCAAAATTACGAAAATGAAAGCAAGTGGAATAAGATTGTAGGATGTTGCCCACCTGCCCGAAAATTTCAGCAAATTTGCCACAGATTTATGATATCATTTGACAATACCGAAGTAGCATTCCGACATAAGTCGGACTTCGAACTTAGCAAGTCCTATTGGCTTTTCCGATTAATTGGAAATCCTTTTATGGTAAAAACAGGCAAAGTGCTGGTGAACCTAGCATTGAAGCTTCATATTCCAATCGGTTGGGCATTGCGTCGAAATATCTTTTCTCAATTTTGTGGTGGCGAAACCATTGAGCAATGTGCACGAGCAACCAAAGTTCTTGATGCTCAAAAGGTTGGGACCATTTTGGACTATTCCGTTGAGGGCAAGGAAGAAGAGGTCAATTTTGATCACACCGCAGAAGAAATTCTTCATACCATTCAAACCGCGCAAGGCAATGTAAATATTCCGTTTTGTGTATTTAAGGTGAGCGGAATTTCTCGTTCATCTCTTCTTCAAAAAGTGAATAAAGGCAGCCAATTGACTTCGGCAGAAGAATCAGAGTGGAAAAAAGTTAAAGAACGCATTAACCGATTGGCACACGCCGCTTGGACCACCGACACTCCCCTATTTATTGACGCCGAAGAAACTTGGTTTCAGGATGCTATTGATGGTTTGGTATATGAGCTGATGGCGCTTTATAACAAAGAAAAAGCCATTGTTTTCAATACTTTACAGATGTATCGGCATGACCGACTAGATCATTTACAAAAGTTATTGGAAATAGCCGGCGACAAGTATTTTCTGGGTTTCAAATTAGTGCGTGGAGCTTACATGGAAAAAGAAAGGGCCGAAGCTGAAACCGAGGGCTATACATCGCCCATTCAAAAAGACAAAGCTGCTTGCGACCACGATTTTGATGCCGCATTAACTTTTTGCGTTAAGAATATTAATCGGATTTCTATTTGTGCGGGGACGCATAATGAGCAAAGTTCAGCCCATCTTGTTCAATTAATGAATGAGGCCGGGTTAAAAGCAAATGATAATCGAATTTGGTTTGCGCAACTTTTTGGTATGAGCGATCATATCAGCTTCAATTTATCGAATGCAGGCTATAACGTAGCCAAATACGTTCCTTATGGCCCAATTAGTGAGGTAATTCCCTACTTAATTCGAAGAGCAGAAGAAAATACCTCAGTAAAAGGTCAAACCGGTAGAGAATTGAGTTTGATTTCAGAAGAGCGAAAAAGAAGAAAGTGAATTAAATTTATTGGCAGTTGCAGTTTCCGCTGAAGCCTTTCAATGACACTTCATCCAATGTTGAAGTGCTATCGGCGGCGATAAATTCCATTCTATAACTTTTGTTTTCATCACGCTGTACGTCCAAAATATATCTTAACGGAATAGATTCAGTGTCGCTGGCTTTGAAGTCAACGTTTCCATTGCTAATTATGAAACGGATATCTTCATCATTGAGCTGCATACAATCCATTTGACATCTAGCTTTTCGGCTCACTATCAATTCAGTTTCTGAAAGACGTTTTAACACCCGTTTATTAGGCATCCAGTCGGTGCAAGAGCGGTTACCAAAAAAGAAAAACACAAAAAGTAATCCGATCAATACTCCGGTTAAATACCTGAATAAACGCTGACGAAGATTCATATCATAATTTTTAACAAAGGTAGACATAGTAACCAATCCAACGCGAAGTTGTAATTTCGTGCCTCCATGTTACAAAGCATCCAAGTTCAATTTGAATATCCCGGAAGACCTGCATTCCGTTTTCCAGACCTGCATTGTGGCAAAGGAGAGCAAATGCTGATTTTAGGTGGTTCCGGCAGCGGGAAAACCACTTTATTGCATTTATTGGCCGGACTTCTTAAACCCAGCTCCGGAAAGATTGAAATTGCAGGAGAAGATATCAGTAAGCTCAGCGGTAAAAATCTTGATGTTTTCCGAGGGAAAAATGTAGGTATAGTTTACCAGACAGCCCATTTCATTTCCTCACTTACTGTAAAGGAAAACCTCAAACTCCCTGGCTTTCTTACTGGAAAAACGGCTTCGGATAATGAGATTATTCAAATGCTTGAAAGACTTAATCTCGGGCATCACGCAGATCATTTTCCACAGCGACTTTCCGTAGGCGAACAGCAGAGAACGGCCATTGCCAGAGCTTTAATGAACAAGCCAGGATTGATCCTAGCTGATGAACCTACATCAGCCCTAGATGATAATAATGCGATGGAGGTGATTGCGCTTTTGACTGAACACAGCACTGCTTTCGGATCAAGCTTGGTTATTGTAACTCACGATCAACGACTGAAAGACAGATTTAAAAGAAATATAGTGCTATGAATCTGGTAAAAATAAGCTGGAAACACCTTAAGAGTAAACCTCTGGACATGGCGCTAAGTCTGATGCTTTTGGCCTTTGGCGTAGGGATTATTTCTATGCTTCTATTGGTTGAAAAACAATTGAAGGAGCAATTTGAACGCAATATTAAAGACATAGATTTAGTGCTTGGTGCTAAAGGAAGTCCATTGCAGCTCATACTTTCGAGCGTTTATCAAATTGATGCACCTACAGGGAATATATCAAAAGTAGAGGCTGATAAGGTAATTGCGAATCCATTAATAGAAGAGGGTATTCCATTATCCTTTGGCGACAATTTTGAAAAATACCGTATTGTCGGTTCAGATCATCGTTACCCTGCACATTATGGCGCTACCATTAAAGAGGGAGTACTCTGGGGCGCAAGTATGGAAGCCGTTTTGGGCAGCAGAGTGGCAAAGGAAACAGGAAAAAAAATCGGAGATACTTTTCTAAGTTCCCATGGATTAGATGAAGCTGGAGAGAAGCATGAAGAGCATTATTTTGTGGTTACCGGAATTCTAGAAAGTTGTTCTTGCGTATTAGATCAATTGGTTTTGACTTCTCATGAGAGCATTTGGGATCTGCACCCTCCAGTGGAAGCTCCGAAATCTGAAACTCCTGCAGATACGACGGAAGTTAAAGAAATCAAACGCATAGGATTTGCTTCCATGCAGGGATCAATGAAACCTTCATCCGGGCAAAACTCTGATCATAGGGAATACACAGCAGTGCTTTTGAAAAAAAGAAATCCTATGGCGCTTATGACCATCCCTCAGACATTGAAAGACAGCAATATGCAAGTAGCATTGCCTGCCGTTGAAATCAATCGTTTAAATGCCGATTTTGGATCTGGCACTATGGTAATTACATCGATAGCCATTGTAATTATGGTGCTTTCATTTATTAGCGTTTTTATATCCCTTTTCAATTCATTGCGAGAGAGGAAATACGAGTTGGCATTGATGCGCAGTATGGGCGGCACCCGATTCACGCTTTTTCGGTTGATTATTCAAGAAGGAATTTTACTAGCACTATTGGGAGCTTTGGCAGGATTTGGCATCAGCAGAATTGGGTTATGGTTGCTTAGCAGATTAATTGAAGAAAATTTTAATTACGATATAAGTGATATGTCATTACTCAATTCAGAGCTTATTCTCTTTGGAATCACGATCTTTACAGGAATTCTGGCTTCATTTTTGCCTGCATGGAAAGCAGTTAGAATTGACATTTCAAAGACACTAGCAGATGGATAAGTTATTTGCACATATATGGATTTTGTTCTTGCTGCTTTTTGTAGGTACAGCAATGAGTATGAGTCCTGAAAAGAAAAATGAGAGAGCCTCTGAAGAAATTCTATTTCCTGTTTCTGATCAAACAGCTACAGAACTCACCTGGAAAATTTTGGCAGATGTTCAATTCAAAGATGTTTATTTAGAGGATCTTGACGCCTATTATTGGAAGCCCACTTTTGGCCCTGCTGTTAAAGCACTGGAAGGAAAAGAAGTGTTTATCACTGGTTATTTAATTCCAGTTGATGCGGATGAGAATTTCTATGTGCTTTCACGCTACCCTTTTGCTAACTGTTTCTTTTGCGGTGGCGCTGGTCCGGAATCTGTTATTGACCTCCGCTTTAAAGGGGATCATCGAGTATATAAAACAGATGAAAGACTAAGCTTCAAAGGCAAGTTTAAACTTAATTCAACAGATATTTACCAGATGAATTACATTCTGGAAAACGCTGTAGAACACAAGTAAATTTAAACGTTGATCTTTTTATAACGCAGCGCAACCTCTCTTCCTTTGTGAAAAAAGCGCTGTTCTATGCGCGCATGCTTTCTTAACTCCTTCTGCTCTTCTTCAGTTAAATGAATGATGGTTTGACATTCTTCACAACAGCAGTCTTCGAGTGTAGTTCTGCATTCGTCACATTCAATAAATAGAACGTGACATGCCAGATTAGCACAATTGATGTGTGTGTCGGCAGGTTTTCCGCAAACATGGCAATTCGCAATCACATCATCCGAAATTCTTTCGGCCATACGTTCATCGAAAACGAAATTTTTGCCTTTGAATTTGTTATTTAAGCCTTGCTTTTTTACTTGTCGGGCATATTCAATAATTCCGCCATCCAATTGATGCATATTCTTAAAGCCCTGATGTTTGAACCATGCACTGGCTTTTTCGCAGCGAATACCTCCGGTGCAATACATCACGATATTACGATCTTCTTTGCCCTTTAGTGTTTCGGCAACCAGCGGCAATTCTTCTCTAAAAGAATCGCTATCAGGCAGAAGTGCTCTTTCGAAATGCCCAACTTCACTTTCATAATGATTTCGGAGATCTACGATAATGGTTTCGGGATCGTCGGTGAGTTGATTAAACTCGGCAGCACTAAGGTGTTTTCCTCTATTGGTTACGTCAAAGCTAGAATCGCTTAATCCGTCGGCAACAATTTTATTTCTTACTTTGATTTTGAGCTTATAAAAGCTTTTACCATTATCATCAACAGCGATATTCAATCTGCAATCATCCATGAAATGGATGGAATAAAGAAAACTTTTGAAGCTGTCGAAATTGCTGTTGGGCACTGATATTTGTGCGTTAATTCCTTCAAGAGCCACATAAACGCGACCCATTACTCCGAGTTTTTCGAAGTGACTGTAGAGATAATCGCGAAAGAGGTCGGGATTGCCGATGTTCCAATACCTGTAAAAAGAAAGTGTTGTTCTCTCTTCATTACTATCTTGGAGCTTTTTAAGCAGTATTCTCCGGTCAATCGCGTTTTGAAGTCTTTTCATTTTACAATGGCATGTTATAGAATGAAAATCTGGCTATAAACGCTTTTGGATTTTTTAACAAATGCAAAGTTAAGCATTCTGGGAGATGCTAAAATGACCTATATCAGTAAACGAGAGGCGTTTATAAACGGATACGCATAATTATCTTTAAAAAATCAGCATTCATCGAAGCAAAAACCCCTTTGAAGCCACACAATAGCGCTGTATTTGCTTTCGTTTACAATATGATTTGAAACTCGGTTAAGCGGCTTCCAAATGGGGTTGTTAATAACAATATGAGCTCAAAATCGAAAAGAAAATATTAATTGCTATCTTTAGTAGCCCAAGAATTTAATACGCAAGGAAAGATGCTGGAATTTTGCAAAAAAGTACTTACAAATGTAAGTTTTGATCGGATCCTGTTCAGGAAGGAATTACGCAAAGCAATCAAATGGGTTAGCAATGAAGAGATTGGACAGTTAAAACAATGGTGTCAATCCCGATTTGGTCATATTTATGGAGATATCATTGCAGAAACATTTCAGCCTTCATTAGGCTGAGGATTATTCTTTTGATCTATAAATTTCAAATTACGTTTCAGCCCTTCGTATCCGCTTCTTTGTAAAGGCGACTTATCGAAAAGTTCGTCAAATATTTCCTTAGTCATTTCATACCAAGCTTCTTTACCCATTTCCAATACGCGTTTATCTGGATTAAATCGCGGCTCGTTATGCGGTTTCGAAAATCGATTCCAAGGACAAACATCCTGACAAATATCGCAGCCAAATGCCCAGTTTTTAAATGCTTCGGGATCTGTTCTCTGAATTATCCCTTTTAATTCTATGGTGAAATAAGAAATGCATTTACTTCCATCAACCACGTAAGGCTCTATGATAGCATCAGTAGGACAGGCATCAATACAGCGAGTACAAGTTCCGCAATAATCTCGCACAGGGCCGTCGGGAGCTAATTTTAAATCAGAAATTATCTCCGCTATAAAGAAAAAAGAGCCCATTTCACGATTGAGGAGATTGCTGTGTTTTCCGATCCATCCTAAACCGGATTTTGCTGCCCATGCCTTATCCATAACCGGTGCAGAATCAACAAAAACCCTCCCATCAATAGCTCCAAATTCTTCTGTTAAACACTCAAAAAGACCCTTCAATTTATCCTTAAGCACGAAATGATAATCTTCAGCCCTTGCATACTTGGCGATTTTTGGAGCTTCCGGATTTTGTTGTTCATTTTCTGGCGGATAATAATTGTACAAAACGGAAATAATGGATTTAGCGTTAGGCACGAGAATTCTTGGATCGAGTCGCTTATCGAAGTGATTCTCCATGTATTTCATTTCTCCATGCAGGCCAGCTTTAAGCCAAGCTTCTAGCCGGGGGGCTTCCTCTGAAAGGAAATCGGCTTTTGAAATGCCGCAAAATTCAAATCCTTCTCGAAGGGCAATTTCTTTTACTCTTTGCGCTCTTTTTGACTCTAAAAGTTGTTCGGAAGTCATAATCAGAATAATAATCCCTGATCCTCTGATGGAAAGCGATTGAGATGCTTGAGTGCCCGCTCTGTAATTTGCCTTCCTCTTGGGGTTCTGAGCAAAAAGCCTTCTTGAATCAAAAAAGGTTCATATACCTCCTCAAGTGTTCCTTTGTCTTCCCCTATGGCCGTTGCCAATGTGCTTAAACCTACTGGTCCACCTTTAAATTTATCGATAAGTGTGATTAGAATTTTTTGGTCCATTTCATCCAGACCAAATTGATCAACATTTAATGCTTTAAGAGCCGTTTCGGTAATGTCATGGCGGATGGTTCCATCTCCTTTTATTTGGGCAAAATCGCGAACTCTTCTAAGTAAGGCGTTAGCAATTCTGGGCGTACCTCTGCTTCTACCGGCAATTTCGAAGGATGCTTCCGGCACTATTTCCATATTGAGGATTTCAGAGCTTCTCTCTACGATATCAGTTAAGGTTTTAATATCGTAATAATTGAGTCTGGAATTGATTCCAAATCTGGCTCTGAGTGGGGCCGTTAACAATCCTGAACGAGTAGTAGCGCCAATAAGAGTAAAAGGATTAAGTGTTATTTGAACCGTTCTAGCGTTAGGGCCTGTATCGATCATAATATCGATTACATAGTCTTCCATGGCAGAATAAAGGTATTCTTCCACTACAGGGCTAAGTCGATGAATTTCGTCAATAAAGAGCACATCGTTGGGCTCGAGATTAGTTAATAAGCCTGCCAAGTCGCCAGGTTTATCGAGAACCGGACCAGAAGTAGTTCGCATATTGACTCCCATTTCGGCGGCAATAATATAAGCCAGTGTTGTTTTTCCTAATCCTGGGGGGCCGTGAAGTAAAACGTGATCCAAAGCCTCAGCCCTTCCTTTTGCTGCCTGCACAAACACTTGAAGATTTTCCAGCACATGCTTTTGTCCCGTAAAATCATCAAATGATTTAGGGCGCAAAACACGCTCCAGATCCTTATCAGTGGGCTGGGATGCTTCTTTTCGGTAATCGAACTCTTCCATTCTCTTCTTGTTCAAAAATAACCATTAATTAGCAGCAGCAGAGCCAAAGTCTTTATTCAATTCATCAAATAATACTCTGAGCCTAAGGAGGTAGATTGGTGCAGAAAACCGTTCGTCAAGTCCTGAATTATTTTTCAGCATTAACCTGAAACCGACTCCAGCTCCAGCAGCGAAATAACGCAGAAAACGATGTTCTACTGTCATGGCAGGTTCATATAACACAACAAAACCTTTTTCCGCTTTTACTTTGTTTCCTTCCATATCTCTATATACCAATTGACTATACCCAAATCCCATTTGAACAGGAATTGACATTGCCAGTGCCCTTTTCTGATAGAAAATATAATCGATAAAAGGGGATATGAAACTAAATCTTAACTCTGCATCATAAGAAGGCCCGTTATCAATGGGCTGGTATATTCTATCTTGTCCATTCGCCAGCCAGTTGTATCCCAAGCCGACTGCAATTCTGTTCCCGAAATTAAAGCCTGCTTTAAGTCCGTAAATGCGGACATTACGCCCTGTTACGAAAGAATTCCGGGTATCAATTCTCAATGCAGGCGTAGGTTTCATTCTAAAATAATAACTCAGCGAATCTCCTAAGTTGATCTTTTGAGCCATAAGCAGAGGTGCAGAAACCATAAAGCAAGTATATATTACAGCTTTACAAAGGAAAATCAAGTTTCTGATCATTGCATTTTTTGAATGCGGGGGGTATAAATGAAGAATGTCCGAAACCGAAGTTACGGACATTCTATATGTATAAGATAGAAGAAGATATTAGTGGGGGTGCTCCCCCACTTTGAGCGGGGTGTTTTGCGGCACATAATCTAATTCGTGCTCAGGATTGCTGTAATCATAAGCCCAACGATAAACTTCAGGGATCGCTCCAGGCCAGTTACCATGAATATGCTCAACTGGCGTAGTCCATTCCAACGTATTTGCCAACCATGGATTTTGAACCGCTCTTTGTCCTCTGAAAATGGAAAAGAAGAAATTAAAGAGGAAAAAGATTTGAGCAATAGCACCAATAATTGCAAAAATTGAAATCACTGTGTTCAGCTCGATGGTATCTTCTAGGAATGGGAATTCTGAGTAAGAATAATATCGGCGAGGAGAACCTGCCAATCCAACAAAGTGCATTGGGAAGAAAACACCGTAACCGCATATTATAGTTAACCAGAAGTGAACATAGCCCAATTTAGTGTTAAGCATTTTACCGAACATTTTTGGGAACCAATGGTAAACGCCAGCAAACATTCCGAAAATTGCCGACATACCCATCACAATATGGAAGTGAGCTACGACGAAATAAGTATCGTGCACATTGATGTCAAGTGCAGAGTCGGCAAGAATAATTCCAGTAACACCACCGGTTACGAAAGTAGAAACAAGACCGATAGAGAAAAGCATCCCTGGAGTATATCGGATATTTCCTTTCCACAAAGTGGTTACATAGTTAAAAGCTTTAACTGCGGAAGGAATTGCAATAAGCAAAGTTGTAAACACGAATACCGACCCAAGGAAAGGACTCATTCCAGTAATAAACATGTGGTGACCCCACACTATGAACGAGAGAAATCCAATTGCAAGAATTGAAACCACCATTGCGCGATAACCGAAAATTGGTTTACGTGAATTGGTAGAAATGATTTCAGAACTTATACCTAAAGCAGGAAGAAGCACAATATAAACCTCAGGGTGCCCAAGGAACCAGAATAAGTGCTGGAACAAAACTGGCGATCCACCAGTAACGTCAAGTGCTTCGCTGTTGATGTAGATATCCGACAAATAAAATGCTGTACCCATGCTGCGATCCATAATCAGGAGCACAACTGCGGAAACTAAGACAGGGAAAGAAAGAACACCCAAAATAGCAGTAACCAAAAGTGCCCAAATGGTAAGAGGCAATCTAGTCATGCTCATGCCCTTTGTTCTTAGGTTAACAATCGTTACGATGTAGTTAAGACCTCCTAATAGGGATGACGCAACAAAAAGCACCATTGAAATAAGCCAAAGGGTCATACCCATTCCAGAGCCAGGCATGGCTTGAGGTAGCGCACTAAGCGGGGGATAAACCGTCCAACCACCTGAAGCAGCGCCACCTTCAACAAAGAGCGAAAAAATCATTATAACACTGGAAACAAAGAAAAACCAGTATGATAACATGTTTAGAAAGCCCGAGGCCATGTCTCTTGCGCCAATTTGCAATGGAATAAGTAAATTGGCAAAAGTACCTGAGAGTCCACCTGTGAGTACAAAGAACACCATGATGGTCCCGTGAATTGTTACCAGAGCCAGGTAGGCATTTCGGTCAAGAATTCCTTCCGGAGCCCATTTATCACCTAAGAAGAAAGAAAGCATTTTAAAGCTTTCACCTTCCCAACCTAGTTGTAATCTGAATAATACCGAAAGCATCACAGCAACAATACCCATAAACACCGCAGTGATCAGGAATTGTTTAGAGATCATTTTATGATCCTGTGAGAAGACATACTTACTAATGAAGCTCTCCTCATGATGGTGGTGATGCCCGTGATCTTCGTGATGTTCGTTATGAGCCATCTTGAATTTTGTTTATTTCGTTTACAGCGTAGTGCTTAATTAACTACAGCTGCTGAAGGGTTAGTGTCAATATTTGCATTTTGCGCCGGCAATGGGTCTGCCGGGGCAGGACTTACGGCAGGAGCAAGAGAATCTGATGCGGCAGGTTCAGTTGCAATAAAAGTCTTCTGAGCAGCTAGCCATTTAAGATAATTATCTTCTGATTCAATTACGATCGTCATTTGCATATTAAAGTGGGCAGCGCCGCAAACTTTATTACATAGAAGGATATAATCAAATTCAGGATTATTAAGGATTGTACGCATACTATCAGTAGTGATAGTAGGAGTCATTTTAAAGCGAGTTGGCATTCCTGGCACGGCATTCATTTGTGCCCTGAAATGTGGCATAAAAGCAGAGTGAATCACATCACGAGATCTGAAGATGAATTCAACTTCCTTTCCAACTGGCAAGTGAAATTCTCCTTTGGCAATTCTATCATCTTTACCATCTTCCCAAGCCATTGCATTATCGTCCTTGTATTTTAAGAATTCATTAATTCTATTTTTGTGACGCACCAATCGCTCAATCTTTTCTTCCAGGGCTTCAACCTTAGCATCAGGCATCATGTTTCTTTTGGCCTGAAGTTCTTCTTGAATTGCAGCTATTTCTACTTCAATTTCACCGAGTTTCAGATTAACGGCTTCTTTTGTAATAATACCCAATGGATTATCTGTGCTTATAAGATTGAAATTCGAGTTTCCGAACTTACCATCATCACCTGTATAGCGAACAGTCCAGTCGAATTGCTTGCTGTAAACTTCCACTCTAAGTGCATCTTCACTTGCATCATCTGTAATCTCATTCCAAGTTACCAATCCATAGATAATAATGAAGGCTAAAACAATGGATGGAATAACTGTCCAAACTAATTCCAGACGGTTATCATGAGCGAAGAAAAGCGCTTTTCTATCTTTTCTGTAATAGTACTTGTAGGCGAAATAAAATAAAACGGCATTTACAATAAAGAATACCGCAATAACGATCACGAGATTAACTGCCATTAAGGTGTCAATTTCTTCACCATGAGCTGATGCTGAAGGTGGCAAATAGTCACCATAACGTATCATTAGGTAAATAAAACTGATGAAGAAGCCAATCATGAAAAGCAACATGAGCAATGCATTCATGCGATTATCAGCGTAGCTGATTTCTTCTTCCCTTTTCTTCCGCAATGTTGCAGTAAGCTCGTGCACCCGTGCTAGTTGCAACACCGCAACTACGCCGAGAACGATTACCAGTAATATGAGCAGCTTAAACATGGGCTCCTGAATTTCTTGTTATTACGATCAATTAAATTTGATGATGCTCACTTTCATTCACAAAAGGATGGTTTACAGGCACTAGTGGAGCTTTTGCGAGCGTTCTGAGCACTGTAAAGATGAATAGTCCAAGGAAACCCAGGAACATGCCAACTTCCATCAATCCGAAATGATTATGATTAAACATTGTTCCTGGAATTATCAGGAGATAAGTGTCCAGAAAATGTCCAAGGAAAATGATTACACCCACTCCTACTAAAAATGTGCTGTTACGTTTTGCATCTCTCGCTATTAGAACATAGAAAGGGAGTGCAAAGTTTACAAAGAACATGGTAAGGAAAGGAATTTGATAATCCGTAAATAAGCGGGTGATGAAATAAGTTGTTTCTTCCGGAATATTCGAATACCAAATGAGCATAAACTGACACACCCACAAATAGCTCCAAAGCATACTAATAGCGAACATCCATTTACCCATGTCATGAATATGAGATTTGTTCACATTTGGAAGATATCCTTTTCCTTTAAGCCAAAGAGTTAATAAGGTTACAAAAATCATTGCGCCAACCCACATACCAGAGAATACATACCAACCAAAAAGAGTACTGAACCAGTGTGTGTCTATAGACATAATCCAGTCCCATGATAGTGTTGATGAAAATACTGCGAAGAAAACCAAGAATAAAGCAGACCGGCGATACATCAAATAGTGAATTTTTGTACCCCCTATGCGATCTTCTTCTAATGATTTTTTACGGAACCAAGCCGAGAACCCGATAAATAATCCTAGATAAACAATTGTTCTTACCCAAAAGAAAACAGGATTTAAATAAGCTTGTTTCTTAGCAATTATCACATCGTACTTAGGCGAGTTTACATCCAGTGTTTCTGAGTCCATCCAATGATAGAGGTGGTTCCAGTGCATTGTTGCGCCAATAAATACTATAACTAATACAACGGCACCAACAGGCAAATAAGAATACATGGCTTCAAAGAGTCTCTTAAACTGCGACGACCAGCCCACTTCAGCTGCGTATTGAAGCGCATAAAAGAATAGTGCTCCCAATGCAATTGCGAAAAAGAAAAATCCGTTTACCAATAAATTAGCCCACCAGCGTTGGTGGTGTTCGCTATGGTCAGTGAGGAAGCCTAGCACCAGGGCAATTACTCCCAGCGCCATCAACACCATTGTAAAGGTCTTCGCTCTGCCAGAAAATGTGAATTCCATCGCGCCTATTTTATTGTTTAGTGGCTGTTATAACGGTATTAGAATCAGCAGCTACAGCAGTTGCAGCGCCATCCCCAAAGCCGGTGATTATGCCATTTTCGTTATACTTTGGCTCGCCTTTCATAAGTGATTTCACATACATGATTACTTGCCAGCGTTCCTCAGCTTTCACTTGTGCTGCATGCGAACCCATAAGATTTTTGCCATACATCAAAGAGTGATACATCTTTCCATAAGGTAGATCTGCACGACTTTGATATGTGGGCACAAGAGGATATTTTCCGCCTGCAGCTTCAGTCATGCTTCCATCACCTGCTCCACCTTCTCCATGACAATGCACACAAAAACGGGTAAATACAGCCTTCCCTTTCTCGAAGTTTTCCTTAGACATCGGAATAAGCATCTGAAGTTCAACTCCCGCCTGCTCATACCCTTCTATTGTGTTGGGATATTTATAAGGCATATTTAGCATGGAACCGGTAGTACCCGTAAATGCTATAGTACCAGCGACCGGTTTACGGGCAGACATGGTGCTGCGCTGTAATTCTGCTTTTTCTTCGCCTATTAGATATGGATCCATTCCATAATCTACATAAGCTTCAATGGCTGGGGAGCGATACATGTCTGGCATATATTCCACTCCGGGACTATTCGGATTATTCAGACAACTGCTGAGAAACAGCGTCGGAATGGCCATACCGAAGAGTATTTGAATGGGCTTAAGTTGCATTGTGCCTGATTCTTTATTATTCGTACACCTTCGTGCTAAGTTCAACGATATCTGTATTTCGTAACATTGACTCCAGCTCTTCCGAACTGTGTCCATAGTTTTGATCAGTAGTAATTTCCATTACAAACATATTATCTGTAGTGCGTGGGTCAGGATTTGTTGCGGGCATACCTGGAAGCGTTTTGTTGCGTAGGAAATAAGTAATCGCCATTCCATGTGCAGCGCATAAGACGCTAAACTCAAATGTTACTGGGATAAAAGCAGGAAGATTTTCAAAAAGAGAAAAACTTGGTTTACCCCCAATATTCATAGGCCAATCCCATATCATGAAATAGGACATGCCTAATAAGGCAAGTGTTGTGCCGGTCATGCCGAACATAAAAGCCGTGATGGCCAAGCGTGTGCGCTTCACTCCAATTACCGGATCCAATCCGTGAATTGGGAAAGGAGAGTACACTTCTTTAACTCTTACGCCTTTGAGCACAACGGCCTCAGCGGCTTTGAGCAATTTTTGCTCATCATCGTACATTGCGTGTAATACCTTTTTTGACATGGGTCAGTATGATTGGGTATTAATGGTCTTCTTTCTTAAAATTATCTCCTGAAGATTTCAGTATTGACTTTAATTCATTTAAAGCTAGCACAGGGAAATAACGGGCAAACAATAAAAACAATGTGAGGAAAATACCGATGGTTCCAAGGAAAATGCCAACATCAATGGGAGTTGCATGAAACCAAGTCCAGCTTGATGGAACGTAGTCTCTGTGAAGCGATGTTACGATGATTACGTAACGTTCAAACCACATTCCTATATTCACAACAATTGAAAGCACGAATGTAGCTCCGAGGCTTCTGCGAATGCGCTTAAACCAGAAAAGCTGAGGGCTGATTACGTTGCAACTCATCATAATCCAGTATGCAACGGCATAAGGACCGCTAAAACGATTGATGAAAGCATAAGATTCATATTCCACCCCGGAATACCATGAAATGAAGAGCTCAGTGAGATAAGCCACTCCAACAATAGAACCCGTCACAATGATTACAATATTCATGTATTCAATATGCTTCATGTGGATATAGCTTTCGAGTTTGAAAGCTTTGCGCATGATTAGCAATAAGGTAAGTACCATTGCAAATCCCGAAAACACCGCTCCTGAAACGAAGTATGGGGGGAAAATGGTGGTGTGCCAACCTGGAATTACCGAAGTGGCAAAGTCCATTGATACTATTGAGTGTACAGAGAATACAAGTGGCGTAGCGATACCGGCAAGAACTAATGATACCTCTTCAAAACGAGTCCAATGCTTAGCGCGACCTGACCACCCAAAACTAAGCAAAGCATAGATTTTTTTTGGCAATGGATTCACCAATCTATCTCTGATGGTAGCGAAGTCAGGAATCAATCCGATATACCAGAAAACCAGTGATACAGAGAAATAAGTTGAAATTGCAAAAACGTCCCAAAGAAGTGGTGAGTTAAAATTCACCCAAAGAGATCCGAATTGATTAGGAAGCGGGAACACCCAATAAGCCACCCAAATTCGTCCCATGTGAATACCTGGGAAAACGGCGGCCATCATCACTGCGAAAATAGTCATCGCTTCGGCCGAACGGTTAATAGCCATTCTCCACTTTTGTCGGAACAATAATAACACGGCTGAGATCAAGGTTCCTGCGTGACCGATACCTACCCACCAAACGAAATTGGTGATATCCCATGCCCAACCAACTGTTTTATTCAATCCCCAAACGCCAATACCCGTGCCTATCAAATACAGAATACAACCTATTCCATACAGGGCAATAATACTTGTAATGGTTATCAGAATATACCAAGTTTTGGGAGCCTTATTTACAATAGGTCTCAGTACATCGTCTGTGATGTCCTTGTAGGTTTTGTTCCCAAGTATTAAGGGTTCCCTGATGGCTGCTTCGCGCTGCATGCTCGTTTACTTTATTCGGTTATGCTTCGTTAGATTCTGTGTTGCGAACCTTTGTCAGGTAGAATACATTCGGTTGAACACCGACATCTTCCAGGGCACGGTAAGCCCGCACGTCTTCTGAACGGCGATAGTTATTGGTCTTTTTATCGTTCAGGTCACCAAAGGTGATTGCATGAGTTGGACATGCTTCAGCACAAGCCGAAATCACTTCCCCATCCATTACCGGACGACTATCTTTCTTAGCACTTAATTTACCCGCTTGGATACGTTGTACACACATACTGCACTTCTCCATAACACCGCGACTACGAACAGTAACGTCAGGATTGAGAACCATACGAGTCAATTCATCCTGCGCAGGATTGGTATTCTTAAATTTCTTGTATGCCTGATAGTTGAACCAGTTGAATCGACGAACTTTAAATGGACAGTTATTTGCACAGTAACGGGTACCGATACAACGGTTATATGCCATTTGGTTAAGCCCTTCATTGCTGTGAGTAGTAGCAGCCACAGGACAAACCGTTTCGCAAGGTGCGTGATTACAGTGCTGACACATCAATGGCATGTGAACCGTTTGAGGATTTTCTTCAGGAATCTCCATTTGGCTGTACATTGAGATAGTACCAACGCTTTCTGCTTCAGCGCGTTCTTTAGTCATTGCTGAAGTGTAGTAGCGGTCGATACGCATCCAGTGCATATCACGAGCACGCCGAACCTCATCTTTACCAACAACAGGAACGTTATTCTCAATATGACAAGCTGTAATACAAGATCCACAGCCTATACAAGAATTCAAATCAATGCTCATGCCCCAACGGTGTCCCACTTCCTCCACAGGATGTGAGTGCCAAAGGTCAAATGAGCTTACTTCTTTTTTATCACGAGCATCAATTTCTCCATCCCCGTTTACATCTTCATGCACTACTAAGCTCGGTACCAGATTGAAACTGGCGGTTCCTTTAGCCGCATCTTTTTCAGCGAGATAATCGGCAAGAACCGTCTCTTTTAACACTCCGGCACGATCCATCACAGTATGATGTATCTGGGTTGAAGCAATTGGATAAGTTCCTTCTGCCATTTGAATATCGGCAGTGTTCCAGTAAATTACAGAACCTTCTTTCAGTCTTGCAAAAGGCATTGCGTTTTTACCAACTGGCACATTCTTTCCATCAGCATCAGTAAGGAAATCGCCACCTTCAGCAGTTTGGAATGCCGCTTTACCAACATTTTCGCCATTAGCTCCACGGCCATATCCCAATGCGATGCCTATAGTACCCTTTTTTTGACCAGGTTGTGCGATAACTGGCAAAAGGAGAGCAATTCCATTAACCGTAACAGTAGCAAGACTTGCTGGCTGTTCCTGGCTAATGTATTTATTAAAACCTCGCTCTTCTGCATCAGAAAGAGCCATGGTAATGTAGTTGTCCCAAGTAATTTTAGAAATTGGGTCAGGCATTTCTTGCAACCAAGGATTATTGGTTTGATTGCCTGATCCGATACCTACTTTTTGGTAGAGTACAACTTCCCATCCAGTTCCGGGCTTCTCGATGCGAGATGCGGCAGATGACGTAGTGTCATTGTACACAAATATTGTTGCATCCGCTGCAGCTGTGCCTGTAGTTCCATTGTGAACTGCCAAGTTCCAGGTATCATCGCCAAACATTCCACTTGGATCATAAACTGCGTTCCAAGTTTTGCGAATGAAAGAGTAGTAATCAGCATTTTCGCCTGACCAAGCAAGGATGGATGCTCCCGCTTGACGAGTGTCAAAAAGAGGGGTGATTACAGGTTGAGCTAAATCAACTCGACCTGAAACAGGACTGAAATCGTTCCAAGACTCTAAATAATGATTATCAGGAGCGATGATAGTACTGATTTTGGCGGTTTCGTCTTCGAAAATTGCAGTTGAAACGCTGGTGCCCACTTTAGCAAGTGCATCGCGGAAAGCCTGCGCGTTGTGCCATCCATAAGCTGGATTAACACCCAACATGATCAGAGTATTCACTTGACCAGCATTCATCTCTTCGATGAGTTTGGCCATTGCTTCGTCGTCTCCTTTAAAGAAGGCAACAGGCATGTTGAGATCTATGGTAGCACCGTAATTACCTAGAAGGTAATTGGTGGCATTTACTAATTCTTGAACAGCAGGATCATTGCTACCTGCAATGAAAAGAGATTTACCCGCGTTCTCAATAAGAGAAGCAGCCGCTGCATTAATCATTTCTGATACTTCCGAAGAAGGGCCATTAACTGAGCTTCCACCTTTAGCCGCTGCAACCGCATTATAAATACCTGCAACAACAGCACCTTCTTCCGAAGCTCTGATAGGTACACGCACATCTGCGTTTGAACCGGCTAATGAGAGTGTTGCCTCAAATTGAAAGTGCTTAGATAGCCAACCATTTTCAGGTTTGCGTGTCATGGCATAATCAGTGGTATAAACAGTACTAAGCAACCAAGACCCCAAGAAATCTGCTGCTACCGAAACGATAGTGCGGGCATCAGCAAACTTGTAGGATGGAATAGCATCACGTCCAAAATTGGCTTTATTGGCTTTGCGAATACCGGAATACGAAACGGCATCCCAGGTTATATGCTGTGCAGCATATTTTGTTTTGAAAATATCAAGAGCTCTGTTGAGACTGGGACTGATAACTGAATTGCTCAAAACACGAACATTTCCACCTTTTGCAATAGCGGCGTTAATAGCAGTATCCACGTCAACCCAAGAAGCAGCTGCGCCTCCGAGTTTAGGTCCCTGAAGTCTTGAGCTATCATAAAGTCCAAGTACAGAAGCATTGATACGGGCATTAATTCCTTTGTTCCATCCGAAATCGGGATTCGATTTGATGAAAATAGGGCGCGCTTCTCTGGTTTTCACCAAAATGCTACCGTAATCCTGTCCGTCGTAAAAAGTAGATGCGTAATAATTCGCAACACCTGGCGTAATTTCTTCAGGTTTATCGACATAAGGAATAGACTTCACTACCGGAGTTTCGCAAGCAGCAAGGGAAGCAGCAGTAATGCTGAAGCCCATGAATTTGAGAAAATCGCGGCGGCTACTTGATGATTCTTTCAGTTTTTCATCCCCTAGAAATTCGTCAAGAGCAGTGTCTTTTGGAAATTCATTAGTAACGGCTTCCTGAAATTCTGCCGTGTTGTGGAGGTCACTTAGACCGGTCCAATATTTCTTCGTAGTTCCCATTGGGTGGTACGATAATTAATAGTGACACTTGGCGCATTCCCAGCCACCAAGCTCCTTAACTGTGATCTTATCGTCTTCGTGGTAGTGACGAAGTTCTTCGTTACCACGTTCTGTATCTTCGAGGCGGCGCATGATTTCATCATAATAACCGTTGCCGGCCATTTGCACCTCTGCTTTGTTGTGACACTCAATACACCAACCCATAGTGAGTGTTGGTTTTTGGAGTTGAATAATTCCTGGCAAATCTACTTTTGCAAGTTCAGATACCGGCGCAATTTTACCTACTGTATAGGTTTCAACCGAGCCGTGACAGTTTTGGCACTGCAATCCCCCCACGGTTACGTGCTGGGCATGGTTGAAATAAACGTGATCAGGAAGGTTGTGAACCTTTACCCATTCGATCGGTTTTTGCTCGTAATCCGGAATATATGTAGAAGTAGCAGGGTCAAATCCTATAGCATCATAGATTTTTTGAATCTCCGCTGTAAATTCTTCATTGTGCCCTTCTTTAATCCCTTTGTGACAATTCATACACACATTGACTGAAGGAATTCCTGCATGTTTAGAATGGCTAGCACTACTATGGCAATACTGACAATCGATTTTATTTTTGCCAGAGTGAAGCTTATGCGAGAATTTGATTGGTTGTTCGGGCTGATAGCCTTCATAAACACCAACACCCATTCCGGCGCTATAAGCTACTACTACCAGATAACCAGTTATAAAGAGCCCCATCAATCCAACAAACACTTTATTCTCCCAAGCCCAAGCTTTGAAGCGGGTGAAGTATGATAAATGAGGTAAGCCTTCTTTATTTTGCGCTTCGAGAACTGCGCTTTGAAGTGAGCGACGAACACCTGAAGCGGATAAAACAATAATGAGAAAGAGTATTCCAAGGATAAGGAACCAAATTATTGGGTTACTCTCTACTTTTCCTTCCGTTTCATCCCAAACATACCATCCTTTATCGCCTTCTTCAACCGGAGCGGCAGCAGGATCTTTGTAATTAGCTACATAAGTAAGGATATGATTGATCTCCTCTTTATTAACAGCCTGACCGAGCATAATACCAAAATTGGCTTGGTATTTTTCAATGAGCGACTTAACGTATGCGTCACCTGAAGCGATGGCCGCAGGTGGATTCTGGATCCAAAGCACCAGAAGTTCGTCTTTGCCTTTCCAACGCTCACTTATACCGGCAAGACCGGGAGCTGCAAGTACAGCACTAGTTGGTTTATGACATGATGCGCAATTTGCCTTGAAGAGAAGCTCACCTTTTGCTGCATCTCCACCGGCATGTATATCGGCGAATACAGAAACAGATAAGCTTAAGCTCAATACAAGGAGGAGCGCTTGAAGCAGGGCTGGACGTTTCAGGAGTCCGGGCTGGTACAGGTTCATTGCTCGGTTCTTTTCTTGTGGCGAAACCTAAGATTTCGCGGGCAAAGTTATGTGTTATTTGAATTTCGAATCGCAGATTGTCACAAAATTGTAAACGATTTCACTAATTTATAATGATTCTAAATTATTTACAGAAAAGCGCATTCATCAACGATAAGCAAAGAAATTGCAACTTATAAAAGAAAGTTAATATCTGTATTTCAACAAGTTAAAATTATTAGTCAGGGAATGTTAGTTTTGCATCGTTTTTGATATTGCAGCATCATGATCTATAGAATCCTTGTCTCCATTACCCTATTTGCATCAACGCAAATTGCTTCTAATGAATTACTTGCACAAGACAAGAAAGGGTCTTGGCTAAAGAAAAGTGTAGATAAAGAAGCTGGAAAAGCAGTTCAGAAAAAAGAAACTGCCGATTCAGATTCCCTTAATATTTTGTTGAATTACCTCAAACCTGACAGTATTGCTCCAGCTAAAACGGATAATTCTGTTGTCCAAACTCTTCAGAAAACAGGAAAAGTGACAGTGATTGCTGATTATGGCGTTGAACTTTTGAATGATAGTTTGGCTAGAAATCCAGAACCGATTAAAGGATTTCGCATTCAAATATTCTTCGGGACTTTAGATCAATCTAAAACAGCTAGAGCCAACTTTATTCGAAATCATCCAGACATCCCTTGTAACATCGAGCAAATTACTCCCAGTTTTAGTGTTCGAGCTGGCAATTTTCGAAATCAGCACGAGGCTCATAAAGTGCTAAATCAATTGAAAGCGGATTACCCGAGTGCGATAGTTGTTTCGGATGAAATAGATCTTCCTGTTTTACCTCCGAGAGAGAACTAGAGTGCAGCTATGTGCAATCGGGCCTTATTGCCCGGGGCTGCGATTGTGACACACCCTTGGGTATGATCATCATATTAAGGTTTTACTGATTAGATTTTGATTTTCTTGGAGCTAATAATTATGCTCTCGTGTGCAGGAATGTGCCTGTCTTCTGCTAGTCATTCCATTCACAATCCTTCTCCAAAGTACGTACAAAAGGAAAAATCAAAGTAATACGTTAACGCGCACGCCCTGTGTAGTTTCGGCATATTTTGGATAATAATTCATGCCCATATACAAAAGCAGAACTTCTCCAGCCTTGTGATTCACCTAAAAACATTCGAGGGCGGCTCCATACCAATTCAATATATGCTGGTCTCAGGCTATCCATTGAGCGCATAATTAAAGTTCCAACAAGGAGATAAATCGTTAGCCTTCGCAAAGAATTAAGCAAGAAAAAATCTCTTGCTTAATTTCTTCCACTTTGATGTTGAGATTAAAGCGTTTGCTTCACCGAAACCTCTTCAAAGGCTTCAATGCTATCGCCAACGTTCATATCGTTGAATCGTTCAATATTCAATCCACACTCAAAGCCTCTGGCTACTTCTTTCACATCATCTTTGAATCTCTTCAAAGAACCTAATGTTCCAGTGTGAATTACAATTCCATTGCGGATTATACGCACATTGCTGTTTCGATTGATTTTTCCATCCAATACAAAACAACCTGCGATGGTTCCAACTTTGGTGATTTTGAATGTTTCACGAACTTCAGCAGTACCTGTGATTTTCTCTTCCATTCTGGCTTCAAGAAGTCCTTCCATTGCATGGCGAACCTCATCAATAGCCTGATAAATAACAGAGTACAACTTAATTTGAATTTCTTCTTTTTCGGCGAGTTTACGCGCACTTGCACTAGGCCTAACCTGGAAGCCAATTACAATAGCATCTGATGCAGAAGCCAAAAGCACATCGCTTTCAGAAATTCCTCCAACTGCTTTGTGAATGATATTGACGTGGATTTTCTCCGTGCTCAATTTCTGCAATGAATCACTCAATGCTTCAATAGAACCATCAACGTCACCTTTTACAATAAGGTTAAGTTCTTTAAATTCACCTAATGCGATACGACGACCGATTTCTTCGATTGTAATATGTCGCTGAGAACGAACACCTTGCTCACGTTGCAATTGCTGACGTTTAGTAGCAATAGCACGTGCTTCTTTTTCATCTTCAAACACATTGAATTTGTCACCAGCACTAGGAGCTCCTGCTAAACCAAGCATTGACACTGGAGAAGATGGTCCGGCTTCTTCAATATTTTGTCCACGCTCATTAAACATGGCCTTCACTTTACCACTCCATTGTCCTGCTAAAACAGCATCTCCAACTCTCAATGTGCCCGCTTCAACTAAAAGAGTTGTAACGAAACCGCGACCTTTATCAAGGGTTGATTCGATCACCGTGCCATAAGCACGCTTTTTAGGATTTGCTTTGAGTTCGAGCATATCGGATTCAAGCAAAACTTTTTCGAGTAGTTCATTGATACCCAAACCTTTCTTAGCTGAAATTTCCTGACTTTGGAATTTACCACCCCAATCTTCAACCAGAATATTCATGTTGGCTAATTCTTCACGGATTTTTTCCGTGTTGGCATCCGGTTTATCGACTTTATTCAAGGCGAAAATCATTGGAATACTAGCTGCCTGAGCGTGATTGATTGCTTCACGGGTTTGAGGCATTACACTATCATCAGCCGCAATTACAATAATAGCGAGGTCAGTAACTTGCGCTCCACGAGCACGCATGGCCGTAAAGGCTTCGTGACCGGGAGTATCGAGGAAAGTGATATGTCTGCCGTTATCAAGTTGCACGCTATAAGCACCAATATGCTGAGTAATACCTCCGGCTTCACCTGCAATTACGTTTGCTTTACGAATATAGTCGAGCAATGAGGTTTTACCATGGTCAACGTGACCCATAACAGTTACAATAGGTGGTCGAGTAATGAGGTCTTCAGGACTATCGTCTTCTACTTGTATAGCCTGTTGAACTTCAGCACTTACAAATTCAACTTTGTAACCGAATTCATCAACAATAACCGTAATGGTTTCAGCATCAAGACGCTGATTGATAGAAGCAAAAATGCCAAGCGACATACAAGCCGAAATAATTTCGGTTGGCTGGCGTCCCATCATTGAAGCAAGTTCAGAAACAGTAACGAACTCGGTAAGTTTAAGAATTGAGCGCTCTTCTTCCGCCCTCAACATTTCTTCTTCACTGCGCTGACGGAAATCTTCCCTTCTTTGCTTTCTGAATTTTGAGGACTTGGATTTACCCTGTCCACCGCTCAGACGAGCAAGTGTTTCTTTAATTTCCTTTTGGATAGCTGCATCGCTTACATCAGTTCTCACTTCAGGTTTGCGATTTCTGTTTTGACCTTGCTGGCCGTGATGATGACCACCGCCGCCACCGCCGCCTTGATGTCCTTGGCCGCCACCTTGCTGGCCTTGACCGCCACCACCACCTTGCTGGCCTTGACCGCCAACACCGCCTTGACCGGGCGCTGGTTTAGGTCTATTCTTTTTCGCTTCAGCTGCTTGTTTTTCGACATCAACTTTAGCTACACGTTTACGTTTGCGCTTTTTGCGATCTTCATCTTCCTGACGAGGCTTACGCTCAGGAGTAACCGGCAAAACAATTCTACCAACCACAGTTGGCCCTGCAAGTTTTTCAACTTCGGCTTTCATGCGCTCCGGTTCCACTCTCACTGGTGGTGCTTTCGGCTCTACGGCTTTTGGCGCAGGCTCAGGAGCTTTTACTGCGGGAGCGGGCGCTTTTGCGGGCGGTGCAGGTGGTCTATTACCCTTTTTGGGAGGCTCGGCTTGCCTTTGTTCTGGCTTTTTCTTCTTCGGATTGAATTCGTCGAGATTAACTTTTCCAACCACTTTTGGGCCCTTAAATTCCGTTTTTTCTTCTACTTCAGGGCTTACTATATCCGGGGTCTTCTCAGTTTTTGGATCTTCTTTAACCGGCTCTGGAACAGTTTTTCCTACAGGCTCTGCTTTTGGCTCAACCTTAGGCTTTTCAGCCACTTTGGGTTCTGGAACTTCAACTGGTTCAGGGGCTTTTGCTACAGGCGCTTCAACCGGAGCGGGCTTAGGTGCAGGTTCGGCTGGTTTAGCACGTTCTTGAACTCTACGCATTGCTTCCAAATCAACATCATCTTCATCAGGCGCCTCTTCTTCTTTAGCCTTACCTGATTCAATGGTTATTGTTTCGCGTTCCGCTCTTTTTCGGTTTACGTTTTTAGCGAGTTCTTTGGTCTTTTTATCTCCTTGGAATTCACGAAGCAGCAAATCATAGGCTTCTGGCTCGACTTTAGCGTTAGGACTGTTTTCAACAGCTATCCCTTTAGCCTCGAGGAATTCCACGATTGTTCCGGTGCCCACGTTTAACTCACGGGCTATCTTGCTTATTCTTACTGCCTTATTCGTATCTCCCATATAGGACTCAAAGTTCTGAATTTATTCTGGTATTAAAAAAATGCCAATATTGGATAGTGCTTATTCGAACTCTGCACGCAGAATTTTAAGTACTTCTTCAATGGTCTCTTCTTCCAAATCTGTGCGTTTTGCAAGATCTGCTTTTTCGATTTCCAATACACTACGAGCGGTATCACATCCAATGGATTTAAGTGCATCGAGTATCCAGCTATCGATTTCGTCAGCAAATTCTTCCAGATCTACGTCATCTATACCTGCTTCATTTTCGCGGTATACATCAATTTCGAATCCTGTTAATTTGCTTGCGAGTTTAATATTGTGCCCACCCTTTCCAATTGCAAGTGATACCTGATCAGGCTTGAGAAAAACATCTGCTTTCATATTTTCTTTATCAAGGGTGATAGAAGAAATTTTAGCAGGACTCAAAGCACGCTGGATCAACAATTGTTCGTTAGCGGTATAATTAATTACGTCAATATTCTCATTGCGAAGCTCGCGAACGATGCTATGAATACGGGCACCCTTCATACCTACACAAGCTCCAACTGGATCAATACGATCATCGTACGATTCTACAGCAACTTTAGCACGTTCTCCTGGTTCGCGAACAATTCGTCTGATGGTAATTAAACCGTCAAAAACTTCAGGAACTTCTTGTTCGAACAGACGCTCTAAAAACTCAGGAGCGGTGCGGGAGAGAATAATTCTCGGATTGCTATTTTTCATTTCAACAGCAAAAACAACAGCTCTTACATTATCTCCTTTTTTGAAGAAATCCTGCGGAATTTGTTGATCCTTAGGCAAGATAAGCTCATTGTCTTCATCGTCAATAACAAGCACTTCTCGCTTCCAAACCTGGTAAACCTCACCGGTTACGATTTCTCCAACACGCTTAGAATATTTCTGATAAATATGATCTTTCTCAAGTTCCTGAATTCTGGACTTAAGATTTTGTTGCATGGCGAGGATATTTCTGCGACCGAAGGAATGGAATGCAATTGGTTCAGTAAAATCTTCACCAACTTCAAAGTCGGCTTCGGTTTTGAGTGCTTCAGTAATGCCAATTTGCGTATTCTCGTCTTCGATTTCAGCATCTTCAACGATAGCACGATTTCTCCAGATTTCAAGGTCACCCTTGTCAGGATTGATGATGACGTCGAAGTTTTCGTCGGCACCATATTTTTTAATGATCATTCCTCGGAATACATCCTCTAGAATTCCCATCATAGTTTCCCTGTCGATGTTCTTTAGATCCTTGAACTCGGCAAAGGATTCGCTCAGATTTACGTGCTCCATGGCGTTTTATCTGTTATTTGAACGATATCTCAACCTTGGTTAGTTTGATAGAATCGAAAGGAATAAGGTGTTCCCGATCGACCCATTGTTTATTTTTTCGTCCCTCTACGATTTCTCGATTTCGGGACTTTAGTTTAATGGTGTTTTCATCCACTTCAGACAAAGCACCTTTTAGCTCAGTTCCATCATTAAGACTTACAATAACTTCTCTTCCGATATTTTTGGAATACTGCCTTTTTACTTGCAATCCCTGATCAATTCCCGGAGTAGAAACCATAAGTTCAAAGTCTTCGATTTCTCTATCGAAACAAGATTCGATAAATCGATGAATGTCTTTACAGTCTGAAATACTTGCCCCATTATCGCCGTCAATAAAAATCATAATTTTATTGCCTGGATTTACTTTCAGATCAACTAGGAAGGTTGTTTGACCCTCTAATTTATCATTTACTAAAGTTCGAACTTGCTGGGCTGTAATCATCTTGCGCAAAAAAAAGAGGGCTGTTGGCCCCCATCATTCTATCCTATTACGCGGCAAAGATACATTATTTAACCGTTTCTGCAACTAGGCCCATTATTTCATCTTAATCTTTGCGTCCATTACTACTTTTATAACTTTTCCATTTTCGTAAATGTAGTGTTGTTCCTTATCACCGTTCTTCTCGTTATATCTAATGAGATCGCCATCCAACTTCCCGTTTTTATAGTTGAGTTCTTCAATTAATCGGCCTTGTTGCGAATATCCTCGCACTCTTCCATGCGTTTTTCCTTCCAAATACTCGTGCTCCCTGAGTAGAGCGCCATTTTCATAAAAATATTCCCATTTTCCATTAGGCCTTCCATTTTTGTAAGCGCCTTTCATTTCAGGCCTTCCGTTTTCGTTATAGGCTTCCCAATGTCCATCCTTAACCCCTACTTTGTAGGCGCCAGTTTCGTTCAATTGTCCGTTTTCCCAATAGTGCGACCACATTCCCGATTTTTGATTATCTGTCCATTCGCCTGAATAATTCTTTACGGAATTTGGATACCAGCCTAGCCATTTTCCATGCATCAAACCAGCCCTGAAATTTCCTGAATCCTTTTCTTTCCCACTTTCATACCAGCTCTGCCAAGCACCTTCTTCCATATCATTCTTGAAATTCCCCTCCTGCAGTTTTTTGCCATTTTCAAACCAAGAAGTCCAAAACCCCACTTTTTTGTTGGCAGACATCGGTCCTTTTTTCCAGAGTTCGCCTTCCCAATAATAATAGGTCCATTCTCCTTCCATACTGCCCATATCATAGGTTCCTTCATACTGAACATTACCATTGGCATAGTAGAATTTCCAATCTCCATGCTGAAGGTCCCTTACAAATGGCCCTTCCATATCCTTTGCACCATCTTCCATGTACCAAGTCCAGATCCCATCCTTTTTTCCATCGAGATAATTTCCTTTAATCTTATGCTGACCTTCTCTGTAATTTGATTTGTAAGACCCTTCTATAAGACCCTTGTTATAGGTTTTCTGCTCTTCAATAATTCCAGAACTGTAATAGGAAGTCCACTCTCCGTGCTTCAATCCTTCAACATAAAGCCCCTGTTCACGTGGTTTGCCATTGAAATGATTCTTAAGATAACTTCCATCATTCAAACCGTTTATATATGATTTCTCTTCCTTCAGGATTCCACTGCGGAACTTTGAAATAAGTTTGCCATTCCCTCCATCAATTAGCCTTTTAGCAGTACTATCCACAAAAGACCAGAGATACATGGTTGAATCTTTGTATTCTTCCACCATAAATTCTGACCCATCGTTATAGAAGTAGTTCCACAGGCCTGTTTTATCCCCTTTCAAGAAATAGCCTTCTTCAACCAATGTTCCTTTATCATTGAAGCTTCGCATAATGCTGTCTTGACGTCCTAGCAAAAAATAACCTTCGTGCATCAGCTTTCCGCTCCGATAATATCGCTTTACCGAACCATGTAGCCTTCCATGAAAAAAGTTGGATTCTTCTTGAACTTTGCCATCATCAAACCAAAAAGTCCAAGGCCCCTGTTCCGTTCCTGCATCATAATCTCCTTCACTGCGCTTGATTTTTCCTCCATCATCCCAGAAGTCAACATAGTGTTGAACTTGAGCGAATGATTGGTTGAGCATTCCAAGAAAAACTAAAGCGATTAACTTCCACATTGATTTCATAATTGAGTTCAAAAGTAATGATCCCAACATCAAAGTTGGGCGCTATGCTTCATAATGATTTTCACCCTGCCTTGAGAATCACTATTTTTCGGAGCATTAAGGCATAAACGCAAATCATGGGTTCATATTGGAAAAGTCTGCTTGCAATAGCAGCTGGAATGGTGTTGATAAGTTCTTGCGCTGAAAAAAACTCAGAGCTCGCTGGAAATCAGGAGTATGATAATATGAGTAAAATGAGTTTGCGCAGGGCATACGAATATGAGCGACTCAAAGATCCTGTGAGCGGAAAAATACCGGATGACATCAGAAGAAAAGAATTGGCTTTTGCTGCCCGCTTGCCTCAAAAGGCTTCCACCAGAGGCGTTGAATGGGTTAAAAGAGGTCCTTTTAATGTTGGAGGTCGCACTCGTGCATTAGCATTAGATGTTTTGAACGAAAACATCATCGTTGCAGGAGGTGCCACTGGAGGAATGTGGCGCTCAGAGGATGCTGGAGCAAGCTACGTAATGACAACCACTCCTTCTCAAATTCATAGTGTAAGTTGTGTTGCACAGGACCCAAGGCCCGGCCACGAAAATGTTTGGTATCATGGCACGGGGGAAGAATTTTACGGAGTTGTGAGCGGAACAAGTTTTACTTCACTTTTTAGCGGAGATGGCATTTTTAAATCCGAGGATGGCGCTAATAGTTGGTTTCAATTGGAATCTACCTCTTCTGGCACCCCGCAAAGTGTTCAAGATGGTACTTATGACTTTGTATGGAAAATTATAGTAGACCATACCATTTTAGATCAGGATGTAGTGTTTGCAGCAGTTCATAATGGAATAATCCGATCCACTGATGGCGGTGATACTTGGACTGAGGTTTTGGGGTTTAATAATTCACCGAGTGATTTCACTGATATTCTCATTACTCCTTCCGGTGTTTTTTACGCCTGTTTGAGTGCTGATGGACTTGGTAGAGGCGTTTTTCGATCTGAAAATGGTATTGATTGGACTCAAATCGATTTCCCTATCAATGGATTGTACCGAAGAATTGTAATGACTTATAAGCCACAAAATGAAAATGAAGTGTACTTTATGACAGAAGGTCCATCGAGCCAAAATCAAATTAATCATGCGCTTTTTCAATACACCTATATAAGTGGTGATGGAAGCGGGGCCGGAGGCGATTGGGATGAGCGCTCATCAAACATCCCACAAACCCCCTGCGTACTTGATCTTGGGGTTGATTTTGATTTTGGGACTTTCAACTCACAGGGCTCCTATAATCTTGTAATTCAACATCACCCAACTGATGACATTATCTTTTTAGGGGGCACTAATGTTTACCGAAGCACAGATGCGTTTTTCACCAATCAAAACACCAATTGGATTGGTGGATATAGGTGTAATCCAGAAAACCCTCGCGACTATTCTTATCCTAATCACCACAGCGACCAACATGTTTTCCTCTTTTCTCCCTCTAATCCTAACGTGATGTACAATGGTAATGACGGGGGAATTTACAGAACAGATAATTGTTTGGCTGACAGCGTTTCCTGGACCAAACTAAACAATGGTTACGTTACAACACAGTTTTACACCGTAGCCATGGAACAAGGAGTTGCAACATCAGATCAAATTATAGGTGGAATGCAGGATAATGGCACTTGGAGCACAGGGAGCACCGCCTTTGCCGATTCTTGGAAAGAGGCGCACAGTGATGATGGGGCGTATTGTGCCATTCCTGAAGGGCGCAACTTTGTTGTTGTTTCCAGTCAGGGCGGTAGGATGTATAAAAAAGAATTGGATGAAAACGGAGTACCTGTAAATGCTCAAAGGATAGATCCGGAAAATGGCCCTTCGGCATTATTTATTAATCCTATGACTATGGATCCCGTTAACCATGATGTAATTTATATGGCAGGAGGTAAAACACTTTGGCGATTAGATTCCCTTGCAGATATAGAGCTAACAGGTGAGCTAATTCAGGCTTATCCTAACGATGCATGGGAAAATATGTCAGCAAGCTTTATCAGTTTTTCGGGAGGAAATATTAGTTCTATGGACATTCCACGCATTGATAATAGCATCATTTATTACGGCAGCTCAGTTGGAAGACTTTGGAAGCTAGAAGATCTTTATGGGGAGCCGGAAAGAACAGAGTTGACTTCTAATTTATTTCCCGATGACGCTTGGCTGAGTTCTGTGGCAGTCAATGACCTCGATCCTCAAGAGCTAATGGTTTGTTTTTCGAATTACAATGTGTTGAGCATTTTTCATTCTTCAGATGGAGGAGAAAATTGGGATTCAGTTAGCGGCAATTTGGAAGAAAACCCTGATGGAACCGGCTCCGGACCGGCAGTATATTCGGTAGAAATACATCCATCCGATCCACAAACCTATCTCGTAGGAACGAGTATTGGCGTTTTTAGCAGCACAGAACTCAACGGAATTAATACCATTTGGGAACAAGAGGGTTCTGAAACGATAGGGAATGTAATTGTAAATATGGTAAAAAGTAGACCATATGATGGGACTGTAGCCGTAGCTACCCATGGAAACGGCATTTACACTAGCTCCCTTGACCCGGTTGAAGCAGTTAATATTAATCAGGAGAATCAACCTCAATTTGCTTTGCAAGTATGGCCCAATCCATTCGTGCAAAACTTAAGTTGTTCATTTGAAGCAGAGTATTCGGCAGATTGTCAAGTGCGATTATATGATTTGTCAGGAAGAGAAGTTTATTATAAGAATCATGGATACCTTTCGCCCGGATTCAGGAAGATAAATTTCGAATTGCCTGAATTACCTGAGGGTAATTACCTTTTTGAAATACGGCTAGGTCAATATTCCAGGACGCTTAAAATAATTCATCAAAATAATTGATCTATCGCACGCAAACACAGACATAGTCGCAACCCAGGTTCCGAGCTCAAAAAAGCAGGATTGCCGCCGGGAAGTCTTGTTTACACCGGAAAATTCCTCGGTGAGGCTGGAGGATTGAGTTTAATAAGATACAACGAAGCTAAATTTGAATCTTTCATTTTAAGCGAAATCCCTCAGTTACCCGAACCTGAACAACAGGTGAACTGGTATAATCTGACTGGCCTTGCTGATGTTGAGTTATTTGAGAAGTTTTGCAATCGTTTTGGTGTTCATCCTTTGTTACAGGAAGATATGCTCAACACCTCTCAACGACCAAAAATTGAGACTTTTGAAGGGCATTTGTTCATTACGCTCAAAATGCTGTTTATTTCCCCTGAAGGGCATATTGAGAGTGAGCATGTTAGTTTTGTACTAGGCGAAAACTATTTGCTATCTTTTCAAGAAAGACCCAAAGATTTGTTTGATCCAATTCGGAAACGAATGGAAGATAATGGTGGCTTCGTAAGAAAGAAAGGGGCTGATTATTTATTGTATTTGCTTTTGGACGTTATAGTTGACCACTACTTTCTAATTACAGATTCAATTGCCGATCGTATTGAAAATCTGGAAGACGAAATCAATAGTAAACCTCGCAACAATCATTCAGAGTCCATTCAACTAATCCGAAATGATTTGCTGATGCTGCGCAAATTAGTTTCACCTGTTAGGGATATGATGGGCGTTTTTACCCGAAAACAGTGTATTTTGATCAAAGAAGATACGAGCCCATTCTTTTTTGATTTATCTGATCACGTGTATCACTTAAGTGAACTGATAGAGACTTATAGGGATATGAATACCGGCCTGAAAGACCTTTACATGAACTCCATCAGTTTGCAAACAAATAAAGTAATTCAAACGTTGACCGTAGTGACTGTTATTTTTATTCCGCTCAGTTTTCTGGTTGGACTTTACGGTATGAACTTCGACAATATGCCCGAACTTCATGATCCTAATGGATATTTTATTTTGCTTGGTGTTATGGTGGTAATAGTAACAGGAATGCTAGTACTCTTTAAAAAACGTCGTTGGCTCTAAATTCCAGTCTAAAAAATGCTTGCGATTTAAATAATACCTTATAGGTATCTGTAATAGTCCAATTCTGTATTACTGCATTGGTCTATAACAGCCACTCTAACAGCATTCACCAATCTTTCATACTAAAATGTTTTGGATTAAGTTAGATGTAGATTTGGTATTATGTCTTAAAGAGTTTTCAATGTAAATGCTAAAGGTAGTTTTTGGATTGGAAATTCAATTAATTTTGCCGCCATTCCTGCAAACGATATAAAACAAAATGGAAAACAAATATCAAGCTGCTCTTGACGCCTTTATGGCTGGGGTGATCGCACGTAATCCGAATGAGCCGGAGTTTCTTCAGGCCGTGAGAGAAGTGGCGGAAACAGTAATACCTTACATTGAGGATCATCCTAAATATAAGGAAAACAAAATTTTAGAGCGCATTGTTGAACCTGAACGTGTGATCATGTTCAGAATTCCTTGGCTCGATGACAAAGGTCAAGTTCAAGTGAACCGAGGATTCCGTGTTCAGTTTAATTCTGCAATTGGCCCTTACAAAGGCGGATTGCGTTTCCACCCTTCTGTAAATCTTTCAATTCTGAAATTTCTTGGATTTGAACAGATTTTCAAAAACAGCCTTACTACGCTGCCTATGGGCGGTGGAAAAGGCGGTTCAGACTTCGATCCTAAAGGAAAGTCAGATAATGAAGTTATGCGCTTTTGTCAGAGCCTTATGACCGAATTAGAACGTCATATCGGCGCTGATAGTGACGTACCTGCAGGTGATATTGGAGTAGGTGGACGAGAAATCGGTTTCTTATTTGGTCAATACAAGCGTTTGCGTAATGAGTTTACAGGCGTACTCACCGGTAAAGGTCGTAACTGGGGCGGTTCTTTGATCCGTCCGGAAGCTACCGGTTATGGCACGGTGTATTTCGCTCAAGAAATGCTAAAAACGAGAGGCGACAACTTCCAAGGAAAAACGATTGTTGTTTCCGGCTCAGGTAACGTAGCTCAATATGCAATTGAAAAAGCTAATCAACTCGGAGCTAAAGTAGTTACTGCTTCTGATTCTTCAGGCTATATTTATGATGCAGATGGTATTACTGCAGACAAACTTGCATTCCTCATGGAACTCAAGAATGTTAATCGTGGTAGAATCAAAGATTACGCAGATAAATACGGTTGTGAGTTCCATGAAGGCAAAACCCCTTGGGGAGTTAAATGCGATATCGCACTTCCTTGCGCAACTCAAAATGAGTTGAATGGAGATGATGCTAAGGCACTAATCGCTAATGGAGTTAAGGTGGTAGCTGAAGGCGCAAATATGCCTTGTACCCCTGAAGCAGTGGAAGCGCTTATGCATGGTGGCGTTCTTTTTGCTCCGGGCAAAGCGTCTAATGCGGGTGGAGTGGCTACTTCAGGTTTAGAAATGTCTCAAAACTCATTGCGCTTGAGCTGGACTCGAGAAGAAGTTGATGAGCGCCTTCACAATATTATGAAGAGTATTCACGCTTCTTGCGTAAAATATGGCACCGAAGACGGTACCGTTAACTACGTAAAGGGGGCCAATATTGCCGGTTTCGTTAAAGTAGCCGATGCAATGTTAGATCAGGGTGTTGTTTAAATTTAGCAGAATACTTAATTTACTGCTTGCTTAAGTGCACAAATAAAAGACGGGATTGATGTCCCGTCTTTTATTTATATTTATGCCAAACTTAAAATACTATGTTTCGGATTTCTATACTTTGTTTTTCACTGATTTCCTATTTGAACATGAATAGTCAAACCCCATTTTGGACGGAAGATTTTGGGTCGGGCTGTAATCAGGGATTATTGGCTGCGGCTTACTCATCGCCAAACGGCAACTGGACAGTTACAAGCACCGGAGCTAACGCAGCGGCCGCCAGCAACTGGTATGTAAGTGCAATGGAAAACGGTGTTGGAGAAGGAAATTGCGGTGAAGTTTGTGGCAATAATAGAACGCTGCATCTTGGAGCTTCTAGTGTTTTAGGATTGCCCGCAGATCCTGGAGCAGCTTACTATGAAGGAATTGCAGGTTTTTGCGGATTTCTGCCTTGTGGCGCAACAAGCAAGCGCGTAGAGTCAGCTTCTATTGATTGTTCGGTATATACCGAGATTGAACTCAGCTTTCTCTATATTGAAGGAGGTAATGCCATTGATAATGCTACCGTTTGGTACTTTGATGGAAGTACTTGGTCGCTTTTAGTTAATACTCCTAAAACCTTACTCTCTTGCTCGCCTCAGGGTGTTTGGACGGCTTACTCTATTGCCTTGCCGGCTTCAGCTAATAACAATGCAAACGTTAAAATCGGTTTTCAATGGATAAACAATGAAGACGGTGATGCTACAGACCCTTCATTTGCTGTTGATGATATAGTAATCCGTGGGATTGAAGCGCAGGAACCTTGCTTTGGTGATTTTAATAATGATGGATTTATAAACACCTCGGATTTACTTTTGCTTCTTGCCGAAATGGGTACCATTCCTGTTGAGCCTTCCATTTTTGATCTGAACGGCAATGGCACTATTGGGACCGATGATTTACTTGATTTCCTACCAGTATTCGGAACAGAGTGCTAAAACCCATCTCAAGCCTAATTTAACCTACTTTTACTGCTATGTTAGAATTCCTTACTAAATCTCATAATGGCCTTAGATGGGTTGTGCTTATTCTGATGCTCACTGCAATTGCAAAAGCCTTCATAGGCAAATCAGGCAATAAAATTTATGCAAGTGATCGGAAATGGATGATGGTTGCCATGATCTCCTTGCATATTCAATTAGTCATTGGGCTTGCTCTTTATTTTTATAGTCCAACGGTAGAAATTGCTTTAACGGATAGGCCGCTTCAATGAAATCATCTGCTTTGCGCTTTTGGGCTGTAGAACACATATTAGGCATGTTCATCGCCATTGCCATCGCAACTTTTGGCTATTCGAAAGCCAAACGGTTAAAAAATGATGCCAGGGCGTACAACCTTGTTTTTTGGTCTTATTTAATTGCTCTTTTTATAATCATAGCCACTATTCCATGGCCATTTAGAGCAGCGGGAATCGCACGACCATGGTTTTAAGAATTTTATTATTCGCATCAGTAGTTGCTGTTCTTTTTGCATGTGGCACTTCTGGTTCTTCAGGCCATGCGGCTGAAAAGATCGATAACAATGATCCTGAAAAGCTGTATGCCATCCGTTGCAATTTATGCCATGGCGCAGATGGTAAACTAGGAGTTGCAGGCGCAAGTGATCTAAGCATTAGCAAACTAAACAAAGAAGAGAGCATTGCGGTTATTACTAATGGAAGGGGCACCATGACTCCATTTAAAGATATGCTGAGTGCAGAAGAAATCAATTCATTAGCAGATTACATCGGTACATTCCGAGAAAATTAATGGCGAAACATTTTGACACTGGCAGAAAGCAGGAAACCTGCGTTTTAGTTGGTATTATTACCCAAAAACAAAATCGGGAACAAGTAGAGGAATACCTTGATGAGCTAGCATTGTTGGCAGAAACCGCCAATGCTAAAACGCTAAAAAGATTCACTCAAAATCTGGAGCATGCAGACTCACGGTACTTTGTAGGATCAGGTAAAATCAATGAAATCAAGGCTTATGTCGTAGAACATAAAGTTGACATAGTCATTTTCGATGATGAATTAAGTCCTTCACAATTGCGAAATATTGAGTTAGAGTTCAACGAAGTGAAAATACTCGATCGCAACAATCTTATACTGGATATTTTCGCAAAAAGAGCACGTTCAGCTAATGCGAAAACACAAGTTGAATTAGCCCAATACGAGTACCTCCTCCCTCGACTTACCCGTATGTGGACTCACTTACAGAAGCAAAAAGGCGGAATAGGAATGAAGGGTCCCGGTGAAAAAGAAATCGAAACGGACCGAAGAATTATTAGAGATCGAATTGCTCTTTTGAAAGAAGAGTTAAAATCTATCGACAAACAAAAATCGACTCAGCGCGGAAATCGCGGTTCACTTGTGCGAGTTGCTTTAGTGGGTTATACCAATGTGGGCAAATCAACGCTTATGAATTTGCTCAGTAAATCGGATGTTTTTGCAGAAAACAAACTCTTTGCCACCTTAGACACTACCGTTCGAAAAGTGGTTCTAGGCAATTTACCATTTTTGCTTTCAGACACCGTAGGCTTTATTCGCAAACTTCCACACCAGCTTATTGAGAGTTTTAAATCAACACTCGATGAAACAAGAGAGGCCGATTTGCTTTTACACGTTGTAGACTTGTCTCATCCCAAGTTTGAAGAACAATTGCAGATTGTTCACGAAACCTTAGCTGAAATAGGCTCATCAGACAAGCCTACTATTTTAGTATTTAACAAGATAGATGCAGTTAAAAAAGAGGCCGACATTCCTGATTATAGCATTGATACCGACTCCCCACCTTTAACTTTAGAAGGCTTGAAATTAACCTGGATGGCCAACGCTTGGGGATTTCAAACCGTTTTTGTTTCGGCCTATAAGAAGGAAAACTTAGAGGAGCTCAGAGAAGTCTTATACAACAAGGTAAAAGAAATCCATACAGCCCGCTACCCACATGATCATTTTCTGTATTGATTGAAACAAGAATTTAAGAAGCTAAGTATTTACTAATCAGGAGCAGACTTTATTCGTAACTTGCTCCCTCTTTATGGACAGCATCCGACAACAAAAAATCAGTACTCTTCTCAAAAGAGAACTATCCATCATTTTTCAGGAAGAAAGCCGGATTCTGTTTGGTGGTAAATTGATTACTGTTACTAACGTTCGCGTGAGTTCAGATTTAGGGCTGGCCAAAATTTATCTGAGCTTTATGGCTGTGAAAAATATGACTGAGGCCTTGGAAGAAGTAAAACAACACGCTTGGTCTGTTCGCAAATCGTTGGGAATTAAAATAGGTAAGCAAGTGAGACGAATTCCTGAGCTCAGTTTTTTTATTGACGATTCGCTTGATTATTTCGAAGAGATAGATCGTTTGCTTAAGAAGTGATAAATGGAATACGACCCGATTAAACGAACACTCGGCAAGTTTTTTAATTCCTCGCCTAACATGAGGAGAGTATTTTATAAACTGCTCGACTTATTGCTGTTGCGCGCCTGGCATGTGCAGCGTGAACTTAGACGCTGGCAGAGATCAGCCCCTGAAAAAGCCCATATTTTGGATGCAGGTGCCGGATTTGGACAGTACACTTATTTCATGAGCAAAATGAGTCCTAGGTACTGCATTCTAGCTGTAGATGTGAAAGAAGATCAAGTTGGGGAATGCAATCGCTTTTTTCAAAGTATCGAAAAAGACCACGTGTTGTTTAAAGTTGCCGATTTAACTCAATTCAAAAAGAATGAATGTTTCGATCTTGTTCTTTGTGTTGATGTTATGGAACATATCGAAGAAGATGTTTTGGTATTTGAAAATTTTCACGCCGCTCTGAAACCAGGTGGATTGATGATCATTTCTACACCCTCAGATCAAGGTGGCTCTGATGTGCATGGAGATGGCGAAAGCTCCTTCATTGATGAGCATGTTCGCGATGGCTACAACATGCAGGAGATCAAAGACAAAATAAAAGGAGCAGGATTCAGCAAAGTAAAAGCGCATTATTCTTATGGCTGGCCTGGCAAAATATCATGGCGATTAAGCATGAAATGGCCTATGCTTATGCTTCAAACCACCAAGCTCAGTTTTTTAATTCTACCATTCTATTATCTATTATTTTACCCGATAGCCTTTGTGCTTAATTTCATGGATAGTCACATGCCTCATCAAACTGGCACGGGATTGATAGTGCTGGCAAGAAAATGAGCCTTAGATTTGCCTAAATGTCCCTTGGCTCATGCAGGTCCCATTTTATATCGCAAGAAGGTATTTGTTCGCTAAGAAATCGCGCAACATTATTAACCTTATTTCCGGTATTTCCATGTTTGTTGTGGCGGCAGTGGCGGCGGCAATGCTTACTGTTTTATCGGCAGTAAATGGCATTGATGATTTGGTAAGACAATTATTCAACAGTTTTGATGCCCCAATACGCATACTTCCAGCTCAAGGAAAAGTGTTTCACGTAGATTCACTCGAATTAGAAAAAATTGCCAGTTACGAAGGCATATCCTCCGTTTGCATGGTGATGGAAGATGATGTGATTGTGGGTTATGAAGACCGAAAATCAGTTGCTACATTGCGAGGCGTATCCGAAGAAATTAGGGAAATTGCTCCGGTTGATAGCATTATGATGGCAGGGGAATTTTTACTTGAAGAGGATGGGTTTCCATACGCCGTAATAGGCTGGGGAATAAGGAGCGAGTTGCTTGTTCCCTTTTTTAACGATGAAAGGCCGCCTTTGCAATTATTTGCACCTATCAGAGGAAAAAAAATTGGTCAGCACAAAGAAAATGCTTTCAATCGGGAAAATATCTTGGTGAGCGGAGTATACAGCGTTAATGCAGAACTTGACGTTAAATATATCATTGTTCCCTACCATTTTGCAGTTGAAATTTTTGATCGTGAACCCGGAGAAGTTAGCGCCCTTGAATTAGGAATGAAGCCTGGATATAACCTTCAGGATCTTGATGATGCATTGCAAACTATTGTTGGAGATTCATTTCTTGTTGAAACGCGAGAAGAGAAAAATGCGCTTATTTATAAAACAAACAGAAGCGAAAAATGGGCGGCTTATTCTATTATGCTTTTTATTCTAATCATTGCTGCTTTTAACATAATGGCTTCATTAACCATGTTAGTGATAGAAAAGAAAAAAGATATTTTCATACTTCGGGGCATGGGACTTCGGGAAGAAGAAGTGCGGAGAATTTTTGTTTTGGAAGGCGTATTGATCAATTTCGTTGGGGCCTCACTTGGGTTGGTTTTTGGACTGATTTTGTGTTTAGCGCAAAAACATTTTGGTCTTGTTAAATTGCAAGGATCTATTGTTCCGTACTACCCGGTAGAAGTTCAATTTAGTGACGCATTGATTATTTTTAGCAGTATCATGTTTATCGGGATTATTTCTTCTACTCTGCTAGTTCGATACCTGATTCGGCGTCACGCACGCGCCTGAGCATTGAAGTCAAAACCTTGAAACTCGGAAACGATCATGTTAAGTTTTGAGAATATCAATTCCGGTTCCTTTTCAGTTACCAAAACCATTCGGTGATCTTTAAAATTTGGAATCCCCTTGAAATAGTTGGTATAATGCCTTCTCATTTCTACCACACCTAAAACAGAGCCTTTCCATTTAATAGACATTTCAAGATGTTTTTGCGCTGCCAATACCCGATCAGCAATACTAGGCGCTTCCAGTAATTCACCCGTTTGCAAATAGTGCTTTATTTCACGGAAAATCCAAGGGTAACCTATGCTAGCCCTACCAATCATTACCCCATCTACGCCGTATCGCTCTTTATATTCCTTGGCTTTTGCACCTGAATCGATATCTCCATTGCCAAAAACTGGGATATGCATGCGTTGATTCTGCTTCACTTTTGCAATCAAAGACCAGTCTGCATCCCCTTTGTACATTTGAGCGCGGGTTCTACCATGAATAGAAATAGCCTTAATTCCAACATCCTGGAGCCTTTCAGCCACTTCAACTATATACTTGGTATCATCATCCCAGCCCAAACGTGTTTTAACGGTAACGGGCAGTCTGGTGCTTTTTACGATTTCTTCGGTAAGCCTCACCATTTTAGGGATGTCTCTTAAAATACCGGCCCCGGCACCTTTGCAGGCTACTTTGTGCACCGGACATCCATAATTGATGTCTAAAATGTCGGGGTTCGCTCTTTCAGTTATTTCTGCTGCTTGACGCATGGATTCAATCTCACTTCCAAAAATCTGAATACCGATGGGTCTTTCATATTCAAAGATGTCGAGCTTTTGCAAACTTTTAGCGGCATCTCGAATTAATCCTTCCGAAGAGATGAACTCCGTGTACATTAAATCAGCACCATGTTCCTTGCATAAAGCACGAAAAGGAGGATCACTCACATCCTCCATAGGAGCGAGAAGTAGTGGGAAATCTCCCAGTTCTATTTTACCAATTTTGACCATGCATTTAAAATAGGCACCTTTGTGCAAAGATACGAATAAGCAAAAAATTCCATGTCAAATCCATTTATGCAGCAACTCCCGCCTTTTTTGAAGGCCATGTGCTTTTTGTTGCTAACCGTTTTTTCGGGTTCTTTTTTTGTGTTCATTGGCATGTTTGCAATCTCTACTGTTGCAGGAACGCCTATGGATTCTATTCAAGAAGTGTTTAAGCAACCTGACAATCCAAGTTATTTACCCATACTCCGAATACTTACTACCTGCAATCAGATTGGAGCATTCTTGTTTTCTACCTGGCTAATTTTTAAGGTTTTCGGACAAAACGCTCTTGGAGGCAATCGTTTTGGTGGATTTAAATGGCATCTGCTAATTATTGTTCCGCTCACCATGATGGCTGGAGCTCCTATTATAGACGCACTATTGCGATTAAATGAATTAGTTATTCCTGAAAATTCCTGGATCGAAACACTCGTTAAACCAATGGAAGAAGGTGCCGCAGATATGACCAAATCATTGATGACAATGGAGAGCATTCCCGCACTATTGCTCAATTTGATATTGGTTGGAGTACTTCCTTCATTGGGTGAAGAACTAGCTTTCAGAGGGGTATTACAACCGCTCTTCGCAAGATGGACAAAAAACATTCATTTGGGGGTTTGGATTTCGGCCTTTATTTTCAGCGCTTATCATTTGCAGTTTTATGGCTTCTTGCCTCGTATGCTCATGGGTGTTTTTTTTGGCTATCTTGTAGTATGGACAGGCAGTATTTGGCCTTCGGTACTGGCGCATCTCACCAATAATTTCAGCACCATTATCTACATGTACCTTTATCCCGAAACCTTGCACATTGATTTTGAACACTGGGGTGATGAGGCATTTAACCCTACATTCTTAGCAATTGGGATTCTCATTTTTGCCACGGGACTCTTTTTTATTCGGCGAGATAGCGTGTGGAAAAGCATTAAGCCCATTTATATGGGACTTCATAAAGAAGAGATTATTGCTACTATAGAAGAATAATCTGGGATTTTTACTTTTGTAGAATTGCTCTGGCAATTTCCATATCGGCTGGAGTTGTTAGTTTTATATTTTCTCTATTGCCTTGTACAAGGTGCATTTTATGGCCTAAAGCTTCAACTACGCTTGCATCATCTGTAAAAAGTGGTCTATAAGTTTGATTATAGGCCTCACGCAGCAGGCTCATTTCAAAACATTGGGGCGTTTGAACCAAACGGAAACGACTTCGATCTACAGGATGATTATCAAGATCATTAATAACGCGTAGGCTATCAATTACAGGAACAATAGGAATGGCAGAACCAAACTCGCCGGCTGCGTTAAAACACCGTTCAATAGTTCCAACACTGGCAAGGGGTCTAACGGCATCATGCACGGCAACAATTCCAAATGGATTTGATAGCGCATCTAATCCACATTTAACAGAATAAAACCGTTCAGCCCCACCAGAAACCAGATTTACTTCTCTACCGAAATGGCACATTCCACACAATTCAGTCCAGAAGTCCATGTATTCTGGATGCATAACAATCACAATCTCAATATCTTCACGATAATCAATAAAGCGTTGAATAGTATGGAAAATGACAGGTTTTCCTGCCAAATCAAGAAACTGTTTGGGAACTGCCCCGCCCATACGGTCGCCAGTGCCACCAGCCACAATGATTACATGTTCCTGCATAGAACAAATCTAAAAACAAAAGAGGCCGTTTCGCATGAAACCGCCCCTCTTTACTTTGATTACATCAAAGTTAATACTCGTCTTCGTTGAAGAAGAAATCTTCTTTGCTTGGATAATCTGGCCAGATCTCTTCAATAGTTTCATAGATCTCACCTTCATCCTCAATTTGTTGTAGATTTTCTACAACTTCCAGCGGCGCTCCAGCCCGCATTGCAAAGTCGATTAATTCATCCTTGGTCGCCGGCCAAGGAGCATCTTCGAGATATGAAGCTAGTTCCAATGTCCAATACATATTCGAGATCTTTAGGTACCTTCTTAAAAATTACGCAAATAAGACGCTTTTTTCAAAGCGGGTCAAATAATTTTTGCTAAATTTTACTTTATTGATTTTCAGTCATTTAATTGGGGTTTCCATGGTATTTCAGTCGAATTTGTGCTTTTGCTCAGGTAGCGAGAGAGCACAAAAAGCAAATCTGAGAGCCTATTGAGGTACATAATGATCAAAGAATCGACCAAAATCTCATTTTGAACCATGCTTACTATTCTGCGTTCGGATCTTCTGCAAACACATCTTGCTATGTGACAATTAGAAACCAGAACATGACCTCCCGGCAGCACAAAATTTCGCATTTCAGGAAGTTGTGCTTCCATTTTGTCTATTTCCGATTCTAAAGCCTCTATATCGGACTTATTTATTTCCGGAAGTTTCATTTTGGATCCGGGCTCTGCAGCAAGATGACTTCCAATAGTGAATAAATCGTTCTGAATACGAATCATCAAATCTGAAACATCGGGCATATCGGCCAAATCTCTGATCAATCCTAACCAGGAATTAAGCTCATCCACCGTGCCATAAGCTTCAATTCGGATATGATCTTTTGGCACCCTGGCTCCTCCAATAAGGGAAGTAGTTCCCTGATCTCCTTTACGTGTGTATATTTTCATTTGATGATGTTAGCTCTTCTTTAACAAAATACATTTCAAGCACCCCTTTGTTCTTGGCAAGAATTTTTCCTCTGGATTTACAACGGTATTTATGTTTCACTAATTCGAAAGTAGCTTCCGAAATATTTATCCTACCAGGCTTCCCGCTGCTTTCCATGCGGGATGCAGTGTTAACAGTATCACCCCAAATATCATAAGCGAATTTTTTTTCACCCACCACGCCGGCCACAACAGAACCCGAATGAATTCCAATCCTTATTGGCCAAGGAGACTCCCCTTTATTCATTCTTACTTCATTAATCTTCTCCATTTCTGCTATCATCACCAATCCAAACTCAACTAAGTGTATGGCATGCTGATCATCGCTAACAGGTAAACCGGTAGCGCACATATAAGCATCCCCAATCGTTTTAATTTTTTCCACTTTATGCTTATTGGTATGCCTGTCAAAAGCTCTAAAACACTCATCCAACGATTCTACCAATTTGCTGGAACTCATTTCTTCTGTAAGCTGAGTAAAACCTTTGAAATCGGAAAATAATACAGATACGTCCTTGTATTTTCTTGAGGTGGCTTGGCCTTCTCGTTTCAATTCTTCGGCAGTTTCTTCAGGTAAAATATTAAGCAAAAGCTCATCCGATTTTCTTTTTTCTGCCTCAAGTTCAGAAGTTCTTACCTGTACTTTTTCTTCTAATCGTTGATTTTCCTTTTTCAACATTGCCAGTCGTAATTGAACTAGAAGCCAAATAATCAAGATCAGCAATATAGCGCAAAGCATAATGAACCAAGGTTCTCGATAAATGGGAGCCTTAACGCTAAATGAATAGCTATACGGGCTTTCTAACCAATAATTGTCTCTGCTTCTTGATCTGATTTGCAACTCGTAATTTCCTGGCGGAAGTGCAGTAAAAGTAATTTGTGGTTCAGAAAAGGGAAGTGACCAAATGCTATCTAGACCAATCAAACGAAATTCGTACTCAATTACCCCAGAATTATCCGTTTCGATTACGTTCCATTTAAAAGTCAAATGATTTTGACGATGATCAAAAATAGCTTTGACTGGGACCCCAAACTCGTCGGTTTCATAGCCTAAAGTATCCCAATTAACGGGCTCATAGCTCAAATCAATCGCAGACAATTGTACATTAGGCGCCGTAAAGTCAGTAAACCTCAAGCCTTCTTCAAATCGGAAAAGCCCTCCCAAAGTACCAATCCAAAGACGCGAATTTGAATCATAAAATAGTGCTTCTTCTACCGCAACAGAGGATCTCAAGCCATCATATTTTTCTAAAAAATCCTGATCAAGTACTATTTGATAATCCGGATCCATTTCCCATTTCACCAATCCTTTCGGGGTTCCAATCCAAACCTCGGCATCGTCAGTAAAACAAATGGACTTAATTCTGGGATCAGGTAAATTCTGCTTCGACCTAAAATTTTGCACCGTTTGTTGATTGTACTTTATCAATCCTTTATTCTCCGTACCCAGCCAGAGATTCCCATTGGGATCAACGCTTAAAACCTGAATGGAAGCATATCTCAATTCCTCAGGAATATCAATCGGGCTGAGGGTAGAATCCAAAATCAACACGCCGTCTTTACCTCCCAAAACCAGGTTTTGATTCCAACGTATTGCACTGTTCCAACCATTGGCAAACTGCTCAAACTCGACTATGAACCCGGTTTCAGGGTTCCAAATTTCATTTCTTATAAAAGCAAGAGGCACATCTCCATAAAAACCGCAAAGACCTGATATTTCGATATCGTCCAGATAATGCTTCAAACCTGATTGCTCATTCCACTTCCAAATGCCATTTGAAACAGTGCTACACCAAATGCTTTGTCCATTGGCAAAAATGCTATTGATGGCATTCTCCGGGCGGCTATCGATATTGAAATTTTTTTTGCTTTGCCCCTGCCGATGAGCGTAAATATTGCCTTCGTACGTACCTAACCAAATGGTTCCGTCAGAACTTTCATCCATAGCCGTAATAATGTTATCAGGCCATCCGGAACGAGCATCAAAACGTGCCAATGACAAATCGTTCAACCTTGATAAACCGCCAAAAAAAGTTCCAAACCAAAGCGAATTTGAGGGGTCAACATAGAGCTTTCTTATTCTGTTATTACTTAATCCATTATTCTCTGTGAAGAGGCTTGCACTTATTAGGGAATCTCCCTGAAATTCGCAGCGGTAAGCCCCACTGTTGTAACCAAACCAAATACCCTTGCGAAAATCTTCTGCGATGGAGCGGACTCTTTTTCCATTAAAAAACGAAATCACTTCCCATTGCTCATTTCCTGAATCAAGACAATAAGCAGATGTTTGACTCCCTGCCCATAATCTTCCCGAAGAATCTTTGAACAAACAAAGAATATCAGAATCACTTATACCATACGTTTCATTATAAAGGCTAAAATTTCCTTCAAAGAGGCTCATCACGCCAATATCGGTACCGAACCACAATTTATTTTGAGAATCACGAAAACCACATCGGAAGGATCCCGGTTTAATTTCAGTAGGAATTTCGATTTTGCGCCACTTTTCTTTTGCGTATTGAAATAAATTCCCATCAAAAGCAGCAGCATAAACGGTTCCAAGACTATCACTCACAATTGCCCGAATGTGAGTGCTAGTAATTCCTTCTTTCTCTGCAAACAATCGGATAGAGTCGTTTTTAAAATAGCCTAATCCTGAATCTTCCGTACCAAACCAAAGGTTTTGTTCATGGTCAAAATGCAAAACACGAATGGACGCATCGCTCAAGCCCTGCTCTTCGCCAAAAACCTCAAATTTCTTTCCATCAAACCTCAGCAATCCCCCACTCTCAGATGCTATCCATAAAAAGCCATCTTCATCGGAAATCATATCATAAACCCCGGCATGAGGCAGCCCTTCAGGGGTAGAAAAATGGGCAAAGTCGTAGCGTTGTGCTTTCAGCGAAGCAAAACCTGAAAAAAGTATTAGTATGCCAATAAGTAACTTCAAGACTTCGAAGATATACGTTTTACAAGCAATGTTAAAAGCGTTAAATAAGGACTTATAGCCTTATTTTTGCACCCATTATGGAAGATCATTTCATCAAATACGATAATCCTGCCAAACAGGAAAAATACGACAGAGCCTATTTAAAAATGGCCACCGAATGGGCGCGTTTGTCGCATTGTTACCGCAAACAAGTAGGTGCCTTAATTGTAAAAGATGGAATGATTATATCTGATGGCTACAATGGCACCCCAACCGGATTTCCTAATGCTTGTGAAGATAATGATGGCAATACCCATTGGTATGTGCTTCATGCCGAGGCTAACGCTATTATGAAAGTTGCCAAATCCAACAACAGCGCAAAAAACGCAACACTCTATTTAACACTTTCACCTTGTAAAGAATGCAGCAAATTAATACTGCAAGCGGGGATCAAGCGTTTGGTCTATTTGAATGAATACAAGGACAATTCCGGCATAGATTTTTTGAAAGAAGCTAGGATTGAAGTGACTCATTTCGAAAATATTTGAACAAAACTCTGCCATTCAACATTAATTCAGAAAGCAAATAATGAGTCATTTAATACAAGACAACAACAATTCAAGGCCCAACCGAAGCTCTGCCTATCAACCTCTATGGATTGGGCTTATGTTGATTCTTGGGATCTATATTGGAACCAACCTCAACGAAGGAAACGTATTTCAGCAGAACAAATCAGGCAATTCTGAAAACCCTGGAAAACTGGTAAATATTCTGAATTACATTGAAGAAAATTATGTTGATTCAGTAGACAAAAAAGCCTTGATTGATGCAGCTATCAATGCTATTCTTCAAGAGTTGGACCCTCACAGCTACTATATTACGCCTGAAGAGTTTGCCGAAATGCAGGAGCCTATGGAGGGTAATTTTGAAGGTATTGGCGTGGAATTCATGATTCAGAAAGATACATTAACAGTAGTTACTCCCCTTCAAGGCGGCCCATCAGAGCTAGCAGGAATTCTTGCCGGAGATCGAATTATTCAAGTGGATGGTGAAAACATTGCCGGTGTAAAAGTGAGCAATGATAAGGTGATGAAAATGCTCAAAGGCCCGAAAGGCACTGAAGTGAAGCTTATATTAAGACGAAGAAATGAACTCGAAGACCTTGAATTTACTATTGTTCGCGATAAAATTCCCATTGAAAGTGTAGTTGCCTCTTTTATGACTGATCAAGAGACGGCTTACGTTAAAGTTACCCGTTTTGCTAAAACCACTTATGAAGAATTTATTAATGCAATGGTTAAACTCCAAGCCGAGGGAGCAAAAAAAGTAGTGCTCGATTTGCGCGGCAACGGAGGAGGCTATCTCAATACAGCCATCCCCATGGTGGAAGCATTTTTATCAGCCGGAGAACTCATTGTTTACACCGAAGGAAAAGCCAGTCCTCGCCGGGATTATCTCTGCGAAAAGAATGGCCTTTTTCGCAACATGGGTCTGGTTGTACTCATCAATGAGGGATCAGCATCAGCAAGTGAGATACTGGCCGGAGCATTGCAAGATCAAGACCGAGCATTTATTGTTGGAAGAAGAACTTTCGGCAAAGGGCTTGTTCAAGATGAAATTGCACTAAAAGATCACAGTGCACTTAGATTAACCATTGCCCGCTATTACACCCCATCAGGCAGATCAATTCAAAGACCTTATGGCAAGGGAATAGATTACGAGGGCGATTTTGAAGACCGCTATACCAGCGGGGAATTGCTAAATGCCGATAGCATAACCTTTCCTGATTCATTAAAATTCTCAACCAAAGGTGGTCGCACCGTTTATGGCGGCGGTGGAATTATGCCCGACATCTTTGTGCCTATAGACACAACCTACGATTCCGAATACTTTAATGAGCTTTCTTATCTTGGATTGCTTAGACAATTTAGTTTCGAATACGTAGATAAAAACCGCGATAAGCTATTAAAAATGGGCGATGAATCCTTTTTTGTGAAACAATATCAAGTGGCTGAGGATATTATGAATCAATTGTTTAGCTATGCACAAGCGGAAGGGCTTCAAAAAGATGAAGCCGGAATAAAAAGATCAAAGAAAGAAATTGCACTTAGATTGAAAGCTCAGATTGCCAAACAACTCTATGGCGACGAGAGCTTTTATAAAATCCTTTTGCAGGCTGATCCGGATTTCGAAAAAGGCTTAGAATCCCTAAACAGTTCAGTGTCTGTTATAAATATGAAATGATGCAATTCTGTGTTTTTATTTTGTAATGTTCATGAAGGTTCAAATTGCTAACTTGTGGCCCCGTATAATAAATTAAACTAGAGATATATGTCATTCAAACTTCCAAATCTTCCTTACGCGTTCAACGCCTTGGAGCCTCACATAGATGCCCGTACAATGGAGATTCATCATGGCAAACACCATGCTGCCTATACCACTAATTTAAACAATGCCGTTGCCGGCACTCCCCTTGAATCGAAAAGCATCGAAGAAATTCTCCAAAACTTAGATATGACCAACATGCCTCTTCGCAATAATGGAGGAGGTTTCTTTAATCACAATCTTTTTTGGGAAATTCTATCTCCCAATGGTGGTGGTGACCCAAGCGGTGAATTAGCTGAAGCGATTACCCGCGATTTTGGCTCATTAGATGCACTTAAAGAAAAATTTAATGCGGCTGCCACAACACGTTTTGGATCAGGATGGGCTTGGCTATGCTACAAATCCGGCGGTAAGCTTGAAGTTTGCAGTACACCTAATCAAGATAATCCCCTCATGCCAAATACAGGCTGCGGTGGAACGCCAATTATGGGTCTTGATGTTTGGGAACATGCGTATTACCTCAATTATCAAAATCGTCGTCCCGATTATATTACTGCTTTCTGGAATGTAATTAATTGGACAGAAGTAAGCAAAAGATATAGCAGTTCTAAATAAAATTGCGCCTATAAATGGAGGGTTATCAGAAACGATAACCCTTTTTTATTGCAAAAAAAACGGCCTTTGCAGGCCGAGTTTTCTAAAGTCAGGATGGATTTAATACCAAATCCGCATATAATATTGTACAAAACATTTTATATGAAAGATTGGCAAATGCCGTTACAGTAGCGAATATAGACCAATGGAGTAATACGGAATTGGACTAATACAGATACCTATACGGTATAACTTGTTGTTAGCAAACGTATTTAATACGATTAAATAAATTCAATATTCATGATACACCTAACAGGCAGATTTTGCCCATTGGTGCACAATACACTTGTGCTGCCGGCTGCCATAACTGAAGTTTTAACACATTGTTCAGCCCCTTTAGATTTGAAGGTAATAACAACAGGGCTATCTGTCACACTGTGCATAGCTGCTGCTTTGTACAAACTCGCCATGCGCCTAATTCTAGCTTTTTCGTTAACCAGAATATCTTCATGCTGGTTATCATCACTATAACTAAATATCGAAGTCACCATTTTCTTCCAGGTATGCTTTGGGTTTCAGGTAGTATAACGGCAGTCTTTGAAAAAAGGTTTCAAATAAAAGACCAAGGCATTAATAATGGAAGATGAATGAAGACTAAGCCTCTTATAGTGTAATTTTCAAAGCAACTGAGCAAAGTGCAGTGATCTTAAAGTCCTCATCAATTCTTCGTCCTAAAACCCATACAATCCGATCACCAGAACAGAGCAACAATATTCTCTCCTTCTCATGCACCGGCACCTTTTGCAGAATCATAAAATCACTCAGCTTTTGTTTACCCTTCATCCCAAGAGGTTTAAACCAGTCTCCATCTTGCTTATAGCGAAGGGTTAAGGGAAACTCAAGCAAATCAGCATTGAGCCAGGTGGTATTTAGACTATAATCCGGTACAGCACCCGAGCTCAGTTCAACAAAGTCCAAACGCATGTTCACCGGGAGATTTACAGCGCTCAAGTCTCTTTTTATAAACCATTTATCCTTCTCCTTGATCTCAACAGGAAGTATAAATATTTGCTTCCTGTCTCGAACTAATTTATGACTTGAAGAAAGTAATTGTTTTCCGGATTCTGAATGAAGTAATTGCATCACTTCAGATGCTCTATCTGAACTAAATCCATATTGAGGCAAATACTCAGCAAGCATCAATTCAGGGCTATTTACTTCCTTTAATTTTTCAATATTGATGGACAAATTTCCATCCTTCTGTTCGATAATATTTAACCACGTTTTCTCTAAAACAGGCGCAATAAAATTCCAAGCTTCATTTGCCTTTTTCGCTGTAGAAACAAGTCCTTCCTTGAATCCCGGGAATTTATCTTCCATCAAAGGAAGTAATTCATTTCGAATTTTATTTCGAGTATAGTCTACACCCTTATTACTACTATCTTCTTTCCATCTGAACTCATTTTTTGTCATGTATTCAGCAATTTCACTTCGCTTTGCAAATAACAGTGGCCGGACAATATTTGAACGTTTCATCGGAATTCCGCGCAGTCCCTTTAAGCCAGTTCCTCGTAACAAATGAAAGAACACTGTTTCGGTAGAATCATCGGCATGATGGGCTGTAGCGATGTATTGATAAGCATTCCCATTGGCAACAGAATTGAGAAATTCATAACGCAATTTTCGGGCAGATTCCTGTAGGGATTTACCGGATTTCTTCATCTCTCCCTTTACATCAACCTTCACCGAATAAAAAGGAATGCCTCTATCAATTGCCCAGCTTTTTACAGACAGCTCTTCATCATCCGACTCAGCGCCGCGCAATCCATGATTAACATGGGCTATTCCAATAGAATAATTCAGTTTAAAAAATAGATTAGACATGCACATAGAATCCATCCCCCCACTCACTGCCAGCAATATCTTGTCATCCTTGCTACAAAGATGATTTTGATCGATAAATGCTCTAAACTGCGATTCCATCTCTTAAACTTTCAATAAGCGCCTGAACTTTCACATTGCACTCTTCCCATTCTGCTTCTGGATTACTTAAAGCAGTAATGGCTCCTCCTACACCGGCAGATAATTTGTATTCATTCTTATGAAAGATAAGGCTTCTAATGATAACATTAAAATCGAAATCTCCTCCCGGTCTAATGTAGCCGCAGGAGCCAGAATACCATCCTCTAGCCACACTTTCTATTTCAGAAATAATCTGCATAGCTCTCACCTTAGGAGCGCCGGTCATAGAGCCCATTGGGAAGGTATCCCTAATCAATCTACCAAAAGAAATACCATCAGGAACTTCAGCACTGATAGTTGAAATCATCTGATGCACCGTTTTGAAAGAATAGCATTTGCATAATTCATCAACCATAACAGAGCCGGGTAAGGCCGACTTGGAAAAATCATTGCGAACAAGGTCGGTGATCATAATATTCTCTGCCAATTCTTTGGGGTCATTCAAAAGATCCTGAAGTAATTCCTGATCTTCCATCGGATTTAAACCTCGTCTTCTTGTCCCTTTGATAGGCTGGCTCATAATTCGATTTCCGTTGCGACTTAAAAATCGTTCCGGACTGCCGCAAATCAACGTGTGCTTAGGACTATTAAAATACGCTGAAAATGGCGCCTTTGTTCTTGAATTTAATCGTTGCCAAAGTTGAAAAGGATCATCTTTGAACTCGGCCTCTAGGTTCAAACAATAATTCAATTCATAAATATTCCCATACTGAATATTATTTTGAATAATGGCCACTTTATTTAAATATTCAGATTTTGAAATATTAAATTTCAAATCAGAAGAAATCATGGGCTTTCTTTCTGCTTCTGATTGAACAATATGTTCAGCCTTGCCTATTAATTCTTCATTTGAAGCATGGATTATTGCTTTGTCACCCAGCATTTCTACCACACAATTCGGTCGGAAAAAATACAATTGAGGAATTATATTTCTTTGAAGATTCGGATTAAAAATGGAGGGCTCAAAAACTTCACCCAGCTCATAAGCCATAAGGCCAAAAAACCAAGCTGATCTATCATCAATGAATTCATCCAGCATTTCTATTTGTACTGGATTATGAAGACTAAGCTCATCGCTGCATCCAAAAGCAAGAATAGACATTCGCTTAGGGTCATTGGAATGAAAAAACGCACAAACCTCATCTTTCAGGAAGCTAAGATCTGGAATTGAAAAACCCTTGGCCTGAATTTCTTTTCTATATTCCACTTTACGAAGGTAGTTCTTGTCGGACTATATCCTGCATACATTTCACCCAGTCCGGGTGAACATTCAAGCCTTCTACCAACTGTAAATGTTCCCCTCCGTTTTCTTTAAAAATTTCGAGGTATTCATGTCCAATTTCAACGGTGGTTTCAAGACAATCAGCAATAAACGCAGGAGAAAAAACCAATAATCGCTTGCTCCCTTTTAGGGCTAATTCTTTCACCACAACATCCGAAAAAGGCTCCATCCATTTGCTGTCAAGCCTACTTTGAAAACATACGGTATATTGCTTTTCCGAAATTCCCATTGCCGCAGCAATCATGCGAGAAGTGGCGAAACAAGTCGCTTTATAGCAATATACATTTTCATCATTTATCTCGCTTTCACAGTCGTGATTTCCGCAGTTTTTATCTTCGTAAACTTTGTCAATCTGCCTAACCGGAAGTCCGTGATAACTGAATAAAATATGGTCATATTTCTCCGGCTCATAAGACTTTCCAATTTTTGCTATTGTATTGATATAACCGGGATGATCGTAAAATTGGGAAATGATTTTTGTTTCGGGAATTACATACCATTTTCTCATTAATTCCATAGCCCTGTCAATAGCACTTCCACTGCTAGCAGAAGCATACTGAGGAAAAAGAGGTAAAATAATTACATTATGATAATGCTTTTTCTCCATTTCACTGATCACCTCAGGGAGAGAAGGATTTCCATAGCGCATGGCCAAGTGAAAATGAACTTCATCGCCAAATCCTTTTTGAACAGCATCTTTTAGTTGTTTACCGTACTCAATAAGTGGACTGCCCTTGTCGGTCCACAATTGTTGATATAAACGGCTTGAATTTCTGAATCTGAATGGCACAATAATTAGATTGACCAGAATCCATCTTCCAATCGCATTTATATCAATAACCCGGGGATCGTTGAGAAATTCTGTTAAATAGCGATAAACAGCTCTAGGGCTCGGATTATCAGGAGACCCTAAATTGATCAATAAAACACCAGTTCTTTTCTTCATCATTTTATATTCCTGAAACAAACAATCACATCACCAGCTTGTTCAGGATCAAATATGAATTGCTCTTTTTCCTGTTGCATCCAATGCCGCTTCTTTGAAAGCCTCCGTGAATGTTGGATGTGCATGACTGATTCTGGCTATATCTTCTGCGCTCGCCCTGAATTCCATGGCAACCACCGCCTCGGCAATCAAATCAGCCGCTCGTGGCCCAATCATGTGTACCCCCAGAATTTCATCTGTTTCAGCATGAGCCAGCACTTTCACTTGTCCGTCGGTATCCATACTGGCACGAGCTCTGCCACTAGCTTTGAAAGGAAAGGAGCCCGTTTTATAAGGTGTTTTCATTTCAATCAATTGTTCTTCAGTATAACCAACTGAAGCCACTTCGGGCCAAGTATAAACCACACCAGGAATAAGTAGATAATTGATGTGGGGATGTTGTCCGGCCATGTGTTCAGCAACAAACATACCTTCTTCTTCAGCTTTATGAGCAAGCATTGCGCCCCGAACCACATCGCCAATAGCATAAATCTCTGGCACCAAAGTTTGAAGGTTTTCATTTACCGCAATTCTTCCTCTTTCATCCGTGCTTAAACCGGCATTCTCAAGACTAAGTTTGTCGGTATAAGGCTTGCGACCCACCGACACCAAACAATAGTCACCCTCAAGAACAACTTCCTTACCCTTGCTATCATCGGCTTTCACCACTACTACTTTCGCCGCGCCAGTCACTTCTTTCACTTTATGGCTGAGATAGAATTTAACGCCCAGTTTTTTAAGCGATTTCAATAATTCCTTGCCCATCGTTTTATCCATGGTAGGAATAATAGCATCCATAAATTCTACAACACTCACCTGAGCGCCCAATCGGGCATAAACAGAACCAAGTTCGAGACCAATTACTCCACCGCCGATAACTATCAAGTGTTTAGGGACTTCTTGGAGCTCAAGTGCCTCAGTACTAGTGATGACGCGTTTTTTGTCGATTTTTATAAAGGGTAAATTGGAAGGTTTGGAACCGGTGGCAATAATCACTTTTGCAGCATTTATGACTTCAATTCCAGCTTCACCTTTATCAATTTGAATTTCGCTTTTGCTCTTGAATGAACCGTGACCATGAAAAACGTCGATTTTGTTTTTTACCATGAGGAAGTCAATCCCCTTCACGGTTTGATCAACCACATCACGTTTGCGGTTGATCATTTGTTTAAGATCTACCTCCAAATTTTTCAGCTTAATACCATGTGTTTCAAAGGTGTGCCCGGCATTATAATAATGTTCGCTAGAATCCAGAAGGGCCTTAGAGGGTATACATCCCACATTTAGGCATGTTCCGCCTAGGCGGGGGTAGCGTTCAATAATGGCCGTTTTCATACCCAATTGTGCACAGCGAATTGCCGCTACATATCCTCCTGGGCCTGAGCCAATAATAACTACATCGTAATTGCTCATGATATCTTATTAGATTATGCGCTCCAAATCTCCTGCAAAGCTCAAAGAATCGGAAAACGGCTGCAAGTTACAATTCATGATCCAAATCCTGTTCATTTACATACCTAAATAAGTCCCTCTCAGGCTTTTTTTTGTTTCTTTGTCCTTGGTTTTTCAGGTATAAGTATTGGATTTAATTAAGAGTACCTGATTGCTGAGCTTTATACTATGTGGACCATCCTTTCAAGTTTCATATTACGCCAAAGAATCCCAATGCTAATAGTACTCGCAGCTATTACGGGTTTCATGGCTTATCAATCTCAATTTGTAAAACTTACCTACAAGTTTGGCGGACTGCTTCCTTCTACAGATATCACACAGATTAAATATCAGGAATTTATCAATACTTTTTCGGAGGATGGAAATGTGATTGTTGTTGGCCTAGATGATCCGGCGCTCTATGAATTAAAGAATTTTCAGGCTTGGTATCAACTCGGAAAAGATCTCAGACAAGTATATGTTTCAAAAGACACTATTGCCAATAATCAGGAAATAAGCATTCAAAAATCGGCTGTTGACAGTGTGTTTTCTGTTGCTTGGTGCTACAATTTGTATAAAGATACTGCACAAACTAAATTCAGCTTTAATAAAGTTGTCGCTAAAATGCCAACTACCCAGGCAGAAGTTGATTCCATTCGGGAGGTGATTCACAGCTTACCTTTTTACGAAGGACTACTTTATAAAAAAGACGGGAATTCAAGTTTGATGATGGTGTTCGTAAATGCGAAGTTGTTCAATTCAGAGGGTCGTGGAAATTCTGTGGATCAGATCCTTGAAAAGGTTGATAAATTCAGCGAAGAAACCGGAATTGAACTGCACATTTCGGGCCTGCCATATATTAGAACGGTTATGATGAATAAAGTGAAAAAGGAATTAAACTTTTTCATTATGCTCGCTGCTTTGGTTTCAGCATTTCTACTGTTTCTATTCTTCCGAAATCTAAGTGTAGTCATTGTTTCGATGTCTGTGGTTGGCATGGGGGTATTTTGGTCATTAGGAATGATTGCTATGCTGGAGTATCCCATTAGTGTCTTAATGGCGCTCATCCCTCCTTTAGTTATTGTGATCGGTGTGCCAAATTGTGTTTATCTGGTAAATAAATACCACAGTGAATTTAAAAAACACGGAAACAAGGTAAAATCACTTACGCGGGTTATTCAAAAGGTTGGAAACGCAACTTTTATGACTAACGCAACCACAGCCATTGGTTTTGCAACTTTTATTTTCACTGATAGTGATTTGCTTCAACAGTTCGGCATAATTGCATCGGTGAACATTATGGCCGTATTTGTGATTTCGCTGATTGTTGTGCCAACCATTTACAGCTTTTTACCATCACCTGACAGAAGGCACGTGCGACATTTGGACCGTCGTTGGATTTATGTTGCCGTAAACAAGCTTGTGACTATTGTAACTGACCATCGAAAAGCAGTTTACATTTCGACCATTGCCTTTGTAATCCTTGGCTTATATGGCATAACGCTAATTAAAACAACAGGCAATATTGTTGATGATTTGCCTGATTCTGAAAGGGTAATTGCCGATCTTAAATTTTTTGAAAACCGGTTCAACGGTGTAATGCCATTTGAAGTGCTGATTGACACCAAAAAGAAAGGAGCGGCTACCAAACCTGCCATGCTGCAAAAGATAGATGAATTTCAAACGCTATTGAAGACCTATCCAGAATTTTCGAGATCAGTAAGTATCGTTGATGCTTCCAAATTTGCGAAACAGGCCTTCTACAATGGCTCGCCGGATCGATATGATTTAATCAAACGCAATGAACAAAGTTTCATTGGCCCTTACCTCAGAGGGGATTATGAAACGCAAGGGATTGACAAAACATTTATGGACTCCAGCAGGCAGATAACTAGAGTAACTGCACAGGTGGCCGACATAGGCACACTCGAAATGAGGGATTTACTGAATGATCTACGCCCGAAAGTTGATTCCATTTTTGATCCTCAAAATTTTGATGTTACTATAACAGGAACCAGCATAGTGTTTCTTGAAGGCACAACCTACCTGGTAAATAATCTTTTCACTTCGCTCCTGATTGCAATTATAGTAATCGCCTTTTTAATGGCTTTAATGTTTCGGTCAGCCAGAATGGTGATTATCTCATTGATACCCAATATGATTCCTCTCATTTTTACTGCCGGGGTTATGGGATATATGGGAATAGCCATTAAACCTTCAACTATTCTTGTGTTCAGCGTGGCTCTCGGGATTTCTGTAGATGACACCATACACTTCCTAGCCAAGTACAGACAGGAATTGAAAGTTTTGCAGTGGAATATCAAAGATTCTGTATTGCTCGCTGTGAGGGAAACCGGTGTAAGTATGATGTACACCTCCATAATCCTTTTCTTCGGTTTTGGCATTTTTGCGGCATCAGAATTTGAAGGTACTCAAGCACTAGGAATATTGATCTCCATAACTTTATTAGTAGCAATGTTCACTAACCTGGTATTGTTGCCATCATTATTGCTTTCTTTTGAGCGATATCTTACTACTAAAGCATTTGCTGAGCCTCTTCTGGTAATTATTGATGAAGAAGATGATATCGATTTAGAAGAATTGCAAGTGCGTCATGGAACTTTTAATAAAGACCTCTGATGAAAGGAATTATATTGGCTGGGGGAACCGGCAGCAGGTTGTTTCCACTTACCAAAGCGGTTAGTAAGCAATTGATGCCTGTGTATGATAAGCCCATGATTTATTATCCTCTGGCAACATTGATGATTGCCGGAATTCGTGAAATTCTTATCATTTCCACTCCTCATGACCTTCCGGGTTTTCAAAAGTTACTTGGTGATGGCTCTGATTTAGGTTGCGTTTTTCAATATGAAGAACAACCCGAACCTAAAGGACTTGCTCAAGCTTTTATAATTGGCGCATCTTTTATTGGCAAAGAAAAAGTTGCTCTCATTTTGGGAGATAATATATTTTATGGAAAAGGCTTTGGAAAAATTCTTCGTGAAAACACCAACCCTGATGGCGCTTTAGTTTACGCCTACCACGTGTCTGATCCTGAACGATATGGCGTTGTGGAGTTCGATGAAAACATGCAGGTAAAAAGTATTGAAGAGAAACCAAAGTTGCCAAAATCGAACTATGCGGTTCCTGGATTGTATTTCTATGATAATGAAGTTATCAATATAGCTCAAAATCTAAAACCTAGTTCGCGTGCTGAACTCGAAATTACAGACGTAAACCTCGAATACCTGCGAAGAGCCAAATTGCAAGTGTGCAAACTTGACCGCGGAACGGCTTGGTTAGATACAGGTACTTTCGCCACATTAATGCAGGCAGGACAATACGTTCAGGTTATTGAAGAGCGTCAAGGTCTCAAAATTGGAAGCATTGAAGAAGTGGCCTGGAGAATGGGGTATATTGATAACGAGCAGTTAATTAAACTTGCTGAACCATTAGTGCCCAGTGGATATGGTAGCTATTTATTGGATCAGCTGAATACTGAACGTTAATGAATTTTAGTACACAACACGAACTAATTGAACTAGAGCTAATAAAAATTGCCAATGATTGTGGTAATCATTCGCTCTACGAACCTGTAAAATACATTTTAAGTCTTGGCGGGAAAAGATTAAGGCCCACACTTACTCTCATAGGCTGTGAATTGTATGGTGCTCCGGCTGAACGAGCCATAAAAGCTGCTGCAGCATTTGAAGTGTTTCACAATTTCACTTTGATGCATGATGACATCATGGACAAGGCTCCTCTGAGAAGGGGAAGGCCCAGCGTTCATCAAAAATGGAATGCCAACCAAGCGATATTATCAGGTGATGCAATGTTTGTGATAAGTGTTCAACTCATTGCTCAAACAGAGGCTTCGGTGATGCCTATTGTGCTCGGTTTGTTCAATAGAACTGCTCTCGAAGTATGTGAAGGACAAGATCTCGATATGGCTTTTGAAACCAGAGAACATGTTTCCGTAGAAGAATACATCAAAATGATTCGTCTTAAAACATCGGTACTCGTGGCGGCGTGTCTATCCTCAGGAGCTATCATCGCAGGAGCAAGTTCAGAAGAAGCGAAAGGATTATATTCTTTTGGCGAAAACCTTGGAATCGCTTTTCAGTTGCGTGATGACTACCTCGACACATTTGGAGACGCTACTAAAATTGGCAAACAAAGCGGGGGAGATATTCTTGCCGATAAAAAGACTTTCCTCTTGATTAGAGCTCTCGAAAAAGCAGATGAAAATAGTCAGAATAAAATCAAATCAATGTTTGGCAATACTTCAATAAATGCCGACACAAAAGTAAATATAATAAAAGCCATTTTTCTGGAAAATGCCGTAGATCAAGAACTCGTTGCCCTAGAAGATTTGTATTACAATCGTGCAATTGAGGCTTTGAACAAGCTAGAAATTAATGAAAAAGGAAAGAACATCCTGAAAAATTTTGCTAAACAATTAATGGAACGTGATCATTAATGGAGGAATTAATTTCAAATAATCACAATCTGGAATTACATCATAATGTAATTGTAGAAACGGCTATTCAAATTAACAAGGATTTTGCTGTTTTTAATGAGGCTGTTTATCCTGATCCAGGCATAATTCAAAACGAAATCGAACTCAGAGAACCTCTATTTAAAACTGTAGCCCATTTGCTCAAAAGCGACAAAAGAAAAATGATGCAAATTATTTATAGGGTTGACATTAGTGAAAACACCTTGGGAAAACAGCTTTCAGCTGTTTCAGCCAATGATGCTTCGGAAGAGTTGAGCATGATTATTATTAAAAGAGAAATGCAAAAAATACTAATCAGACGAAATATTAAATAATCTCCATTTTCTGCGATTTAATAATACCATACTATTCGGGTGGTAAATTCAGTATTAGTCATAATAATATATTTTTATTTTTATTATGCTATTTATTAAACCATAATTCGGTATTGAACAGTTGAACATCTGCGCCTTTACAGAGAATAATGAGATTTTAAAACTATGGCGACTTGCTAATTCTCAAAATATCAACCCCTTATAATTTTGGGGAGCAACCTTTCACTAAATCACTCCGAAACAAACATGCGTGGGAAATAAGATTTTGATTAATTAATGTTGCTTGTCCGCAATAGTACCACTTAGTAATTATACCACGCTGTGCCACTATTACGGACAAACTGTCATCTTTTAACTTAACGTTTTTAACCAAGCATCCTTCAATCAACTTCTTTCCAATCCAATCGATCAACAAAAGCATCCAACTCTTTGACTAATTCGCTATAACATTCGGGGGTTTTTGTGTTGCCTTCTATCTTCTTCTTATAATCATCAAAAGAAATGGTTAAGTCCATTTGCTGAAAATCAGAAATGTTCGGATTATAGAGCCCAATCAAACTTTCTGTGCATTCTCTTATCCCTTCGAAGAGTTCACACACCTTTTGTTTAGTGATTTCCGAGTGGAAATTGCCCTGCTTCTCCATATTAACCCCAGCTTCCAATAGAACTGTTCCATCGGCATTCATTGTGAACGTATACTCTTTGCAAGTGCCTCTGCACCTATAGCGCTTCCAAATTATATGGTCGGCCTCTTGGACTTCAATACAGTTTACTTTGCCATTGGCTGTATGAATTTCTGTTTTATTTTTGCACGAAATAAAAAGTATCAGTACCAAGGCAAACCATAAAACTCCAATATTTCTCATTCCTTTACGAATTTGAGTGTCGAGAATAAACTATTGCCATTCCATAATCTAATCAGATAACATCCAGAAGCAATTTGCTCGCAATTGATTTCATACTTCTTGGTTACATTGAATTGCCCGCGTAGCAAGCTATTTCCAAGCATATCCAAGATTTCAAAAGAATTAAATCCTTCATTCAAACATTCAATCTGAAACTTTCCTGAAGAAGGATTTGGGGTAAGAATGATATTTGATAATTCGGAAATATCTCTTACTCCAGCTATAATACCAGGTGAACAACCCTCTGAAAATAGCAAATTCAACCTATACGTCTCTATAGCGAAATACATTCTTTCTGCCTGTCCAAGAGTGAACATATTCATACAAGCGTCATCCACATAATCCATATAATTCATATACATTTCTCCATATTCATCAGAGCCACATTCACTAAACGGATTATGAGGGAAGTCTGGACACTCATAGTTAGAATCGTTGTGCATTGGGGTGTCAGAAACGAAATCATTCCCACATATTTCATCGCCCCAGATGTGACGAAGAAGTAGCCAATGGCCTACTTCATGAGTTCCGGTTCTCCCCATATCGTTCGGAAATGTAAGATCTCCAACAAAACCAAATGCGCTATTACGAATTACTACGCCATCCTCATTGAGATTATCTTCTAGTTCATCGGGGAATGTCGCATAACCTAATAAACCGAAATCGTCGGCAAATTCAGTTACCCATATATTTAAATAATGTTCTGGATCCCAATTATCTGCGCCGAAGGTGGATGTGTATTTGATGTCATCCATATTAGATTCATCCCATGCTTCAACAGGGGTCCATACTCTATTGATTCCGTTTGTTTCAAAACCATCGGGATCTTGCTGAGCAAGACAAAACTCAATGTATGTATCTGCTGATTCAAAATAAAAAGGGTGATTCTCATCAGGGGCATCAAGATTTAGCAGCCGGAAATCTTCATTTAGTCCAATTATTTGGCTTTCAATTTGTTCGTCAGAGATATTTTGCTCTTCTGTGTTCCAAAGCACATGCACTACAACAGGAATCGTTAATACTCCTCTTAACCCGACTAAGGAGTTTCCTTCCTTTTGATGCCGTTCAAATTTAGTTTCGAATTCATCAATTTTAAGTTGAATTGATGGGTCATTTAGAATCGATTGTTTTCGCAATTCATGACTCAAACACTTGTGCTGTGCTTCAGCAGAAGGAATACAAAATTGTACAGCCAAAATCAAGAAAAAGAATCTGACGAGATCCGCTGTCTTTTGATTAAATTTGAAAGGCTTCATGTTCTATTAATTTATTTTAAGTTAACTATTTAAGTACAAGGTATGAACCCTATAGTTCCTAACTCATTATTATTGCTACCTAAGCCGGAACCGTCTAGGTCATCTATATCCCGGACTCTGAAAGTGTAGTTACTTTCTGATTCCGCGAGAATAATGGAGAATCCATTAGTAAATTCACTAGCAGCGCTATCAGCATCTTGAAGAATACCATTGGTGTTGCATGATTGTAGACTAGTTTTAGTCCAGCTTAAATTAGGAAGTATAGCAGAGCTTATAAAAAGGTCATCCCATGGAATTCCCCAATTAACTAGTGTGCAATCTGTAATGCAAATTCCATTTATCCGAATAGAGTATTGAAGTCTTGTTTCCTTTTTTTCGCAGGCCAATAGAAATACAGATTGCACAGCCATAATAGTCATAGCAAAATATCGAACTAAAGAATACATAAAATTTATCAAGGTTTAGAGTCTTGACTAACCGATCTTTGAGCAATAATCAAGGAATGCCAACTCAAAAATTAGTTTGTCAGAAACAAATTAAATTACTTAATATGAAATTTCAAAGGGATAGTTATCAACATGCAGAAATTGTGGTTTCACTATCATCATCATTTGATAATAACTTTATGCAATAAATACAAAACATTTCACTTAATTAATAATTATCCTTAATACTCATCCGTATTATCCCCACTTAAAAATTGATCAATACTTGCTGCCTTGCTAAAAAACAGGACTGACATATACTTGTCTTTGACTTTACAGATGCAATCCCCAAAATAAATATCGCTCAACACTCCATTTAGAATTCCAACAAAAAAAAATGCCAAGAAAATAGATGTCTACTTATTTGAACATGCTAGTATTTGTGTGCGTCAATTGATTTCATTCTTCAAACGTTTATAGCCCCTAAACAATCTGTTTCAATTTTTACATTTTCGCCTAATTATAACAAGAGCAATTGCGCGATTTGTATACAGTATTAACAAATGGATTGTTTCCATTTCTACTCCAAATAATGGAGGGGGAAATATTTAGGAAACGAAAAAATGCACCCTGTAAGCTGTTCCCTCGAAATAGAAAAAATAAATTGCTTCAGCTTCTTGGCTCTTTTAGAATTGCAATCCCCAGCTTTAAAGAGTTCAGATTTATTGTAAGCAAATATGCAATGAAGCCGAAAACACCAAAGCCTTTAATTCTTTAGGAATTAGGTTGATGAATTGCTTGAATATAATGATCGTAGTATTTTCGAGCAAAATTCGGCTGCACGATACAATCTATTGAAGCTGTGGCAATATTGCCGGCAGGCACATAATTAAATTTTGATTTTCTTGGAGCTATTGACTCTACTCATTTGAGCATGAATGAGTCCTCGTTTTCTACTATCCATCCATTTTTTACCCAGTTTAGATTCAAAACCCAACCATCATTTTGCAAAAATTCCCGATCGGGACCTATTCCGCAAACCAATCGGAACTATTGGTCAATTCCAATTTCCAATCATCTATCATCCGTTTCTTGACCTATAAGGACTTAAACTGCCCAACTTATGACCAAAATTCTCGATCTGCGATAAAAGCAAAAAAGCTTTTGTACAATCAATAAGTAATCTGTTCTTATGATATTGATTCCCTGATATTTACAAACTAAATGTTTTTCTCAAATAATCCACTCAACCTTCGTAATTTTGCATCAAATTGCCCGCGAAATCGCATGGATAAATTTTCATACCTCAGCAATGCAGATCCTGGTGTAATCGAGGATTTGTATCTTAAATATAAGTCTGATCCTCAATCCGTTGAATCGGGCTGGAGAGCCTTTTTTGAAGGCTTTGAATTTCAGAAAGCAGACTATTCCGCTAGCAGCAACAATTCGCCAACTGGTGAATTGCATAAGGAATTTAAAGTCATCAATCTCATTCATGGCTATCGCACCCGAGGCCATCTCTTTACGCGTACAAATCCCGTAAGAGAGCGCAGGAAATACACACCAACGCTGGACATCGAGAATTTTGGACTTAATCAAAATGAACTCGATGAGGTATTTCAAGCAGGTACTGAAATTGGTATCGGCCCTGCAAAACTTCGTGATATCATTGATCATCTCGAAAAAATTTATTGCGGCTCCATTGGGATTGAATACATGTATATCCGCAGTCCGGAACGTTTGGACTGGATCAGAAACAGAATTGAAATGTTCAATTCTTTCAAATTCAGCACTGAACAAAAGAAACAGATATTCAGTAAAGTCAATGAGGCAACGGTATTTGAGCAATATCTGCAAAAGAAATTTGTAGGTCAAAAGCGCTTTTCAATCGAAGGTGGTGAAGCCTTAATTCCAGCGCTTGATGCTATCGTTACTAACGGAGCTTCACTAGGGGTAAAAGAATTTGTGATGGGAATGTCTCATCGCGGACGGCTTAATACACTAGCGCACATCTTCCAAAAACCCTATCGCGAGATCTTTTCAGAATTTGAAGGCAAGGAATATGATGATGATGGCATTTTTGATGGCGATGTGAAATATCACCTCGGCTATAGCTGCGATACTATTGCCAGCAATGGTGAAAAAGTACATTTAACGCTTTCTCCAAATCCATCTCACCTTGAAGCTGTAGATCCTGTAGTTGAAGGAATTGCAAGGGCCAAAATTGACAATTATCTCAAGGATGAAAATAGCATAGTTCCGGTGCTAGTGCATGGGGATGCTGCCGTTGCCGGACAGGGAATCGTGTATGAAGTGGTACAAATGGCCTTGTTAGATGGATATCGCACAGGCGGAACCATTCATATAGTGGTTAATAATCAAGTAGGGTTTACCACTAATTACCTAGATGCTCGCTCATCCATTTATTGCACTGATGTTGCCAAAACAACACATACGCCTGTATTTCATGTTAATGCAGACGATGTAGAGGCCGTGGTGCGCACTATACTTTTTGCACTGGAATACCGCGAAAAATTCCACATGGATGTTTTCATCGATCTGCTGGGATATCGCAAGTACGGGCATAATGAAGGCGATGAGCCTAAATTCACTCAACCAAAACTTTATAAGGCCATAGCTTCACACCCAAATCTTCGCGAAATCTATCTAAAACGATTAATTGCTGAAGGTGTGATGACTAATGAAGATGCTGATGCAATGCGGAAAACGCTAGAGGCTAAGCTGGATTTAGAACTCGATGCTTCAAAAGCTATTTCAAAAGCCTACGTTAAGCACTTTTTAGAAGAAACCTGGGCGGGATTAAGACCTTCAGTACCAGCGGATTTTGATACCAGTCCAAAAACTGGTTTCGATAAGAAAAAGCTGTCAGATCTAGCGCGCAAAATCAGCACTTTGCCTGTAGGACCAAAATATTTCAAAAAGATCGAAAAGCTTTTTGATGACCGCTTGCAAATGATTGAAACAGACAAACTCGATTGGGGCATGGGCGAATTGCTGGCTTATGCAACTTTACTCGATGAGGGTTATCCTGTTCGGGTTTCGGGACAAGACGTTGAAAGAGGTACTTTTTCTCATCGTCATGCTGTTGTAAAAACGGAAAATGACGAAGATGAAATTATTCCGCTCAATAATATTCGGGAAGGACAGGCCCAACTTAGCATTTACAATTCTCTGCTTTCCGAATATGGCGTTTTAGGATTTGACTACGGTTACGCATTTGCGAATCCAAACGGACTCACTATTTGGGAGGCACAATTTGGAGATTTCAATAATGGCGCCCAAATTATTATAGATCAGTTTTTGAGTGCTGCCGAAGATAAGTGGCGCATGATGAACGGCCTGTGTATGCTACTCCCACATGGATATGAAGGCATGGGCTCTGAACATAGCAGTGCTCGTTTGGAGCGCTACTTGAGCTTATGTGCTGAGTATAATATGCAGGTTTGTAATATCACTACCCCTGCAAATTTTTTCCATGTTTTGAGAAGACAAATTCATCGCGATTTCCGCAAGCCTTTGATTGTAATGACGCCTAAGAAATTATTGCGTTATCCAAAGGCCATTAGTTCTATGAGCGACTTAAGCACAGGTCCTTTTATGGAGTTGATTGATGACCCGAATGTAAAAGTAAAAGACGTGGATACCATCGCTTTTTGCAGCGGAAAAGTGTATTACGATGCATTGGAAGAACGGGAGAAATTAGGTATTGGAGAAAATATTGCACTAGTGCGCTTAGAACAATTGTATCCCTTGCCACAAAAGCAAATTGATGCAATTTTAGAAAAATACAAATCAGCTAAAATTTACATTTGGCTGCAAGAAGAACCCGAAAATATGGGAGCTTGGGTGTATATGCTAAGAGCGCTACGCCACCTCAATTTACAAGCGGTTACACTTCCTGAAAGTGCCAGCCCAGCTACAGGATCAGCGCGTGTGCACGAAATGCGCTACCGCAATTTGATGAAAAAACTGTTTAGTTTTAGCAAAGTAAACGCCTAATTAAGGCCCAAAAACTCATAGGACAATGCCTATACTCGAAATGAAAGTTCCCTCACCGGGAGAATCCATATTAGAAGTTGAAATAGCTAGCTGGCTTGTAAAAGACGGCGATTACGTGGAAAAAGATCAGGCAATCGCCGAGATTGATTCTGACAAAGCTACACTGGAATTACCCGCTGAAGAGTCTGGTGTTGTTACATTGAAAGCTTCTGAAGGGGATACCGTAAAAGTTGGACAAGTAGTATGTCTTATTGATACGGATGCAAAACGTCCGGAAGGCAAGCCAGTAGAAGCAAAGAAAGAGGAAAAAGCTAAGGTAGCTGAACCACTTGCAGCGGCTGCTCCTTCTGTACAATCTGCAGAAAAAGCAAGCACTTATGCAAGTGGACATCCTTCACCATCCGCCAAAAAAATGATGGATGAGGCAAAATTGAGTCCTGAAAAAGTGAATGGAAGCGGCAAAGATGGACGCATAACCAAGCAAGACGTTATTAATGCTATGTCATCGGGCTACGATACTTCTGCGGCTCAGGGCTGGGGAGGAAGTCGTGAAACGAATCGCGAAAAGATGAGCACGCTTCGTCGCAAAATCGCGGAACGTTTGGTTAGTGTCAAGAGTGAAACCGCCATGCTCACAACCTTCAATGAAGTGAACATGCAGCCAATTATAGATTTGCGCAAGAAATACAAAGATATTTTCAAAGAAAAGCATGGAGTGAATTTGGGCTTTATGTCTTTCTTCACCAAGGCTTGCACCGAGGCTTTGCGACAATTTCCTACGGTGAACGCAATGATAGATGGTCCTGAAATTGTATATCATGATTACGCTGATATAGGTGTTGCCGTAAGTACTCCAAAAGGATTGATGGTTCCGGTAATTCGCAATGCTGAGCAAATGAGTCTGGCTCAAATTGAAGCTGAAATTGGTCGCTTAGCAGTAAAAGCACGAGATGGGAAAATCTCTCTTGACGAAATGACCGGGGGCACATTTACCATTACCAATGGCGGTGTATTTGGGTCGATGATGTCAACTCCAATTCTCAATCCTCCCCAAAGTGCAATTCTTGGAATGCATAATATTATTGAAAGACCCGTTGCTGAAAACGGTCAAGTTGTAATACGTCCAATGATGTACCTCGCAGTATCATACGATCATCGCATTATTGATGGCAAAGAAAGCGTAAGTTTCCTGGTATCAGTAAAGAAAATGTTAGAGCAACCGGAGAGTTTATTATTTGGCGGAAAAGACCCGATGATGGTGCTTTTGGGTGTGTAAACTTCCAAATTAGCAGGATTAGGCAAAACCTCAGCAATGCCCGATAGTTGAGAATCCTTTTCATTTAATAACCGGGCATTCCTGAATTGGGGTAAGGGAATGAATTTCTAAATCCAAAAGTCTAAATGTTCGACCACCTTCGGGGTCGGGAGGTAATGTACAAATTATGTTTTCTATAAAGATGCGATCCCTTCAGGATCGGTAAAAATGATGTGGTTTGATATATTAAAAAATTGGTGATGGGTTTTTGAATATTATTAGCCAATCAATTCTTTCAAACGTATTACGAAGCATGTCAACGAAGGTGGTCGCATGTTTATAGAACTTCCCGATTGAAATGGTTCCCGACCCCGAAGGTGGTCGCATGTTTATAATAATTCCTATATAAAGCAAATATTAAATTTATACCCCAACTCACTTCTGCACGGCAAATTTTATACTTTCTGTTCTTTTGACTTCTTTGCCTTCAATATTGACAATATAATTGCCATTGCTTAAATTGGAAATATCCAGCATAAGAGTAATGTCGTTGTTGGAAAGATGTAGAGATTTGATGATTTTGCCTTGCATATCATAAATGTGAAGATTTGCATCCTTTACATCAACACCCGGAGGGATTATACATTTAATTGATGGGAGGCGGGATTTGGGCCAATACGCAGCGAAGGCAATTTGCCATATTCAGGCACATTTACTAAATGACAGCCCGGAACTAAACAACCGTGCTCATCTACTTTGATTGCCCAGCTTTCTTGAAATGCACTTGTTTCATCTTGCATTGCCTTTCCAACCGCAATAAATCCACCATCGTTTGTAGGAATAATATCTCTGAATTGAGAACTTCTTTCGGGTTCAAATTCATAGGCCCGGTACCAAAGACTGTCGCCGTCGAGGGTAAATCGAGTAATTACAACACGGTAACCGCCTCCTTTATCGTAACCCGCACCAATGAAAGTGCCATCACCTAGATCTAAGGTTTTAACAGCAGTGCCTTCATTCATTATAGTATCAATCATAGTTACCCAAATGTCTTCGCCAGTACTTGAATTGATTTTGGATACATAAGGTCTTGCTTCACCAAGCCAAGGAGTTTCAATTAACTCTTCCAATTCAGTTGTTCCCGTAAGCAGCAAATCTCCATCATTTGTTAATGAAATAAACCCTTGAGAATCTGAGTAACAATCTCCAATAAATCGGTGCCAGAGGTATTGAAAATTGGGACTAATTTTTAAAACTGCCATATCTCGACATTCCGGCGATACTGACCCCGGGGTCAGTATCACCGGAACAGGGGGTCAGTATCACCGGAATATCCACTACGGATCTCATTCGCTCATACTTGTAATCGTGCTATAAATATGTAGCTGCTCTGCAGCTGGATTCTGTTACAATGAAAAATTCAAAATATCAGATAAACTCTTTAGTAATACAATAAATGCACGATTAGTTTTTATGTGGTTACATTAAGGACAAGCATTAACATTAATAATAGCATCATTTCAAATCTGTCCCATTTTGATTGTCCCACTTCAAAATGGGACATCCATAATGGGACAGCTTTTTTCTGACTATCTTTCGGGTTGAAATTTCAAATGAATGCTATGAGAAAAATGGCTGTTGTAAAGGCATTTAGACTAAAATTATGTCTCACACAATTAGAATATGCGCATTTCCTTAGCGTAAGTAGAAGTGCTGTAACTAAACACGAATCAAATAAGCGCTCATTTCCTTTTGCGGGAATTTCGAGATTCATCACATTGGCAGCTATAGTTGAGGGTACATTGGTTCCGGAACCTCAAAATAGAATTGAAATCATTAAACCGGAAAACAAAAATCCGGATAATCGCATGAAAAAAATCAAGAGCCGAATACCTCGAATGGCTTCTCAAATTAAAATGAATCAAGTAGCAATCCAAAACCTCCTAAAACAAATAGCGGAAGCAGATAGTGTTTTAGATAAAATAAACTCCTATAAATTCAGCTCCTTCCCAAACATGGGCGAAGAACAAGATATGATCCAAAGGATTATGCAAATCAAACTTTCAAATATTACCGAAAATGGCAGGGAAAAACTTCTCCAGTTGAAAATTACCACAGCAGGATTAATAGCGCAATTAGAAGAGATGAAAAAAATTGTAAAAACCAGTGGTAAATGATCTAGACTATCAGAATGGCTATATATTGAATACTGACCGTTCTGTAGAATCATAGTTGTAACGTTCTAAATCCTTTTAGTTAACCTTACATTAAGAATAAAATTCCAATTCAAAGCTCCCTAAAAACCAAAAGCAGGCCTTTCGACCTGCTTCAGTCTAACCAACGTCCTCAAGACAGTTAGATCCAACCTTGCTCTAACAATAATTAAACAACCAAATCCACCATTTTTAAATACTAATAGGTCGCCATGGTATCATCAACTTCTTTGGCATAAGCCAAAATTCCGCCTTTGAGATTATACAAATTATTAAATCCAAACTCTTCTTCTAATTGCTTTATCGCTTTAGCACTTCTTACTCCACTTCGGCAATGGATTACCACTTTGCGATCTTTAGAAATTCGGTTTGCGAATTCAGAAATAGCGCCTAATGGAAATAAATCTCCATTCAAATTTGCAATGGCATATTCATAAGGTTCGCGCACATCCACCAATTGAAAATCAGAACCGGAGCCTAACAATTGCTGCAATTCAAAAACATCTATTTCTTTTACTTCTGAGTTCTCTGATCGCTGTGAAATTCCAATCCCACAAAATTGCTCATAATCGATGAGCGTGGATTGGCTCGGATTCTGCCCATTGAGCGGATTTGCAGGGTCTTTTCGCACCTTTAAAATCCTTGTTTCAAAAGTAGAGGCATCAAACAAAAACAATCTGCCACTCAAAGTATCTCCTAACCCGGTAATTACTTTAATTACTTCATTGGCCTGCAAACTCCCCATTATTCCCGGCAACACACCAATTACGCCACCTTCGGCGCAACTTGGAACTAGTCCGGGTGGTGGTGGGCTTGGGAATAAATCCCGGTAATTTGGACCACGACTGCCGTCTTTTTCTACATAATTAAATACGCTTACTTGTCCATCAAATCGATAAATAGACGCGTACACATTCACTTTATTAAGCAATACGCAGGCATCATTCACCAAATATCGAGTGGGGAAATTATCGGTTCCATCCGCTACTACGTCATAATCTTTAATAATATCCAATGCATTTGCTGAAGTTAATTTCACATTATAAGTAATGAAATTCACATGCGGATTGAGCGATTTTAATCGTTGTTCTGCGGCCTCCACCTTGGGTTTTCCAACATTCTCAACACCAAATAAAACCTGACGCTGCAAATTGCTTTCATCCACCACATCAAAATCAACAATACCGATAGTGCCCACGCCTGCTGCTGTTAAATACAATAGCAGTGGACTTCCTAATCCACCAGATCCAACTACCAGAACTTTTGATTCTTTTAATTTTTTCTGTCCTTCAATATTAAATTCAGGAATTATTAAATGCCTGCTGTATCGCTCTAGCTCAGCCTTTGAAAAAGTAGTGTCTTGTGCCATAAATTAGTCCTTTCCTCCTGCAATTGCTGGAATTATACTTATAACTGTTTCTGTTGCAACAGGAGTATCTTCCTTTTGCAAGGAATGGATATCCTCATCACCCACATAAACGCGAACAAAAGATCGCAATTTGCCTTCCTGATCAAACAAATGTGGTTTTAGTCCTGCATGTTGTTCAACAAGTTGTTGGATTACCTCATTTACGGTACTACCCGTGCTTTCAAAACTTGCCTGATCTCCGGTAAATTTGCGAAGAGGGCTTGGGATAATTAATCTTGCCATTGGTATAAAGTTAGGGGTTATACATTCAGTGATTGTTGTAGAATTTCTTGCTTGAACTGCCTGTCATCATTCAACTGAAATGAATTCAATTCTGCTGATTTAGCTGATTTCACAGACACTATCAAGTAAGAGAAAAAAGGCATTGCTTGCACCCGATCATGTTCCGATGGTTGGGCCGGATGTTCAGGATGACTGTGATAAACTCCCAACAGATCCAATCCGAGATCAAGTGCATTTTGCTCCGCTCTCATGTACTCCAGGGCCGAGATTTCAAATCTTCTTTTTTTATCACCTTCCTTACTATTCAAAACCGGGATTGCTTTTTGAATCAATCGCTTTGAGTCCTGAATTTTTCCGTACACAAATCCACAGCATTCATCCGGGTAAGCCACCTCTGCATCTTCACGAATTACGCGTTCTGCAATTGCTGAGATTTCAATCGATTCTGTAGTCATGCTTTCCCGAATTTTGTGTTGAAAATCCGATCCATAACATCGCTGTATTTATCTGCATTATCAGCAAAAACAGTTACTACAGTTCCTTCATCCAGTTTTTCTGCTACTTGAATGGCTCCGAGCAAATTTGCCGCAGCAGAAGGACTCAAAAATAAACCTTCATATTTGGCAGCATCTCTTATCAATTCATAACTCGCTTCACTATCAACAGTTTGAATTTGATCTGCAAGCGAAGGATTGTAGATGGGCGGTACACGGGCAGTTTCAAGATGTTTCCAACCTTCGAGCCCATGCATTGCTGTTTCAGGTTGCAATGCAATTAATTGAATATCCGGATTAAATTCAATTAAACGTGAACCGGTTCCTGTAAACGTTCCGGTGGTGCCCAATCCGGCAACAAAATGACTGACTTTCCCGCCTGTTTGCTCCCAAATTTCGGGTGCAGTAGTATGATAATGGGCCAACCAATTATGATCATTGGAATATTGATCAGTGTAATGGTATTTATCAGGCTGTTCTAGAACCATTATTTTGGCGCGCTCCTGCGATCCATCCGTAGATTCAAAAGGACTTGTGAATTCCAATTTCGCGCCTAAAGATTGTAAAATATGTTTACGTTCCTTGGATGCATTTTCAGGAATACAAAGGGTTAGTGGAATTCCAGCAACGGCTGCAAAAATGGCATAAGCAATTCCGGTGTTTCCGCTAGTGGCATCCAGGACCGACTTTCCTTTATCAAGCGCAGCACTCTCTACGGCATCTCGTAAAATTCGATAAGCAGGTCGGGCTTTTACACTTCCTCCAAATTGCTGCCATTCTATTTTGGCATAAATCTTCACTTTTTGGGATGGGAAGAGTTTCTTGATAGGAAATAATGGAGTATTGCCTACGTAGGGAGCTAGTTCTCTCAAACGTTCACGCATAGATGTAGAGTAGGTTGGATTATTCATGGCATCTTGTATTAAACCAGGCCTTTAAAAAGTCCTTTTCAATGGTCTTTTTATTAATTAATTCAGATTTTTTTTGAGTAGATAAAAATCCACTTCTTCATAGCCTTTGCCTGCGTGCTGACCAATTTCAGCATAGGTTTTAGGTGGTGGTACTACCACTTTATCACCCTCTTTCCAATTGACTGGTAATGACACCGAATTAGCATCAGCCGTTTGCAAAGCCGTTATAACGCGTTTCACTTCTTCCAAATTCCGACCAAGATTAAGCGGATAATAAATGATAGCCCTTATTGTGCCTTTTGGATCAATGAAGAACACTGCCCTCACGGCTGCGGTTGTGCTTTCTCCCGGATGAAGCAAACCGTATTTCTGAGCCACTTTAGTGTCCAAATCAGCAATGATTGGAAAGTCTAGTAAAACTCCCGTTTTCTCTTTCACATTTTGAACCCAAGCCAAATGAGCGTGTACACTGTCAATACTAACGCCAATGAGCTTAGTATTCTTGGCATCAAAGAATGGCTTTTCCTTGGCAAATTCAATTAATTCGGTGGTACAAACCGGGGTGAAATCAGCGGGATGCGCAAAAAATACGACCCAATGATCTTTATTATATTCTGAAAATTGCAACTCTCCAAATGTGGTGATTGCTTTAAAGTCCGGTGCTTTGTCTCCTATTCTAGGCAGGCTTGGCAAGGAATTGATCGATCCGTTTTCAGTACTCATTGTTTTAGGTTTATTTAATGTTATTGTATTTTTTCTAATTAGTTCATGTTCATTCTGCAAAAAAGAAGCCCTTCGCACCGGTTTAGAGGTGGAAGGGCTTCATATTTTTTGACAGCCTAACAGGTCACGACGCACCTGATCCACCCCGATTCCGGGAAGAACAACAACAACAGCAGCCTGCGCTTGAGTTTATGTTGTGGGTGTAAATCATCATTTCCTTTCTTTTCACAGTATTAATTAAACCAAATCACTAAAAATAAAAAGCCCCTCTCGGAAAACCGGAGGGGCTGTATGTTAAACACAAACCTGTTACCCCCGGCTTAATAGCTGAGTACAACAACAAGTATGTGCGTTATTCAAATTCATGTGAACAATATTACAACACATTTTTGACAATGACAAGCCTTTTGAGATTTTTTTCTTTCCATTTTGAAAATTCTCTTTTGGCAACTACCTCAAAACTGTCAATCGCTCAGCATCCAACCGCAACATTATACTCAATAGTATGGTAAAACCCATCAACGAGGAGCCTCCATACGAGAAAAACGGCAATGGAATTCCAATTACCGGAGCTAAGCCTATAACCATACCTATATTAATAAGGAGGTGAAAGAACAGAATACTGGCTGCACAGTATCCATATATACGTGAAAACGATGATCGCTGTCGTTCAGAAATGATAATGATCCTTATAATTAAGGAGGCATAAAGAATGAGCACTATAGAACTTCCAATAAATCCCCACTCCTCTCCTACAGTGCAAAAAATGAAGTCGGTGCTTTGTTCAGGCACAAAACCATATTTGGTAAATGGTCCTTCCAAATATCCTTTACCCGTCCAGCCACCGCTTCCAATAGCCGTTTTACTTTGTTTAACGTTATATCCTGCTCCTTGTGGATCATCATCCAGTCCAAACAATATCTCGATTCTCTTCTTTTGGTGGGGCTGAAGCACCTTATCCATTGCCACATTCACGATAGATACAAAAGCTATTGCACCAAGAATTGCAAGCGTTAAAGTAACATAAGCTTTTCTGCGGTTTCTGGGCAAAACAAACGATCTTATTAGGAACCAAAGCAATATTCCAATACCAGCAAGAATCACAACAAGCAAAATAACCCCAGAGCCTTCTCCTATAAATGGATAATCATATTTTGAATAACTAAGTAGAATAGCCACGGATGAAAGCACAATACCTCCAAATCCTGCTATCAATATATTTCCCGATAAGCCTTCCCGATAGAGCGCAAAAATAAATGCGGTAAAAACCAATACGGTTCCCATATCCGGCTGCAACAAAATGAGAGCTGCCGGCATAAGAATTAAGAATGCTAAAGTCAATTTGGTGCTGGTTCTACTGATCTTCAACCCCGGTTGCGACATATATTGAGCCACTACAAGACTAGTGGCAAACTTGCTAAATTCAGAAGGCTGTATTCCAAAGCTGCCAATACCAAACCAAGCTTTTGCCCCGCCAACTTCCTTACCTAAAAACAATACCAATACCAGCAATAAAATAACCACTCCATATATCACAGGAGAAAAAGTATAAAAGAAATTACCATCAATATTGAAGATGACCACCGCAATAAGTACTGATGCCAATAACCAGTAAAACTGTTTTCCTGCTTCAATTGAATAGCTAAATGGCGATGGATAGGAGTCTTGATAGCTGGCAGCGTAAATATTAAGCCAGCCTGCTATGGCCAGAATTAGAATTAGTACCACACTAACCCAATCTATGCTTCCCAAAACTTGTGATCCTTGTCTCATGGGAATGGGTATGTAGCTTCAAGAATTCTTAATTCTTTTGCTGGATCAGCAATGCTGTCTGTGAGGTATTTCTCCATCATCAAACTTGCAATTGGCCCGGCCCAAGTACCTCCAAATCCTGCGTTCTCTACATAAACACTAATTGCGATTTTGGGGTTTTCCATTGGTGCAAAGGCAATAAAAACACTGTGATCTTCAATAGGTGGCACATTTTCAACGGTGCCGGTTTTACCACAAACTGAAATCCCCTTTATCCTCGCTCTTGAACCGGTTCCTCCCGGCTCTTCCACTACTTTACGCATAGCATTTCTTACCACATCGAAATGCTGAGGAGAAACACAAGTTTGATGTTTTTCTAAAAAACGGTCAGGCTTTTTTCCTTCAGCACCAATTCCTTTCACAATATGGGGAGAATAATAATAGCCCCCATTGGCGATGATTGCCGCCAAATTAGCCATTTGTAAAGGCGTAATTCCCATTTCTCCTTCGCCAATACTTAGAGAATATATTGTGCTAAAAGCCCATCTCAATTCACCATAAACATTGTCATAATATTTCGTGCCCGGAACAAATCCATCCTTAGCTCCCGGGACATCAGTTCCCAAATCACTGCCAAACCCAAATGTTTTGATCATTTGCTGCCATTTCTCAAGCCCCGCCCGACTATCCTTAAATCTGTTGCTTTCATCGCCCGGCTGGATCATTTTCTTGAATACTTCTCTGAAATAAGGATTGCAGGAGTGAATAATGGCCAATTCTAAATCATCATAACTATGGCTTCCGTGACAACCTATTATTGATCGGTTGCAGCGAATTCGTGTTTCCGGAGTGATCGCCCCTTGTTCCAAAGCAACTAAAGCCTGAACCATTTTCCAAATGGACCCTGGCCTATAAACCCCTTTAATAGCTCTATTGTATAAAGGCAATTGAATCGAATCAGCCTTCAATAACTTGTAATTTGCCCCTCGATTTCTTCCTACCAATAAATTAGGATCGTAAGAAGGGCTGGAAACCATAGCTAAAATTTCACCTGTTGAAGGTTCAATGGCCACAATACTTCCGCGTTTATTCCCCATAAGCAGTTCCCCATAAGCTTGGAGTTCAGCATCGAGAGTAGAAATCAAGTCAGCTCCACCAACAGCAATTGTATCATACTGCGCTTCAGCATAGCTTCCCATAGTATTATTTAATACATCAACTAATACAAATCGAGTTCCTCGTCTTCCCCGCAATTCAGCCTCATATACCCTTTCCACACCACTTTTCCCAATGTAGTCACCGGCTTTGTAATAGGGGTTTTTATCTATTTCATTCTGATCAACCTCACCGATGTCTCCCAGAACCAAAGCTCCATTTTTTCGCGGATAATCGCGCAGAGTACGTGGCTGACCATAAAAACCCTTGTATTTGTAAAGCTGTTCCGAGATAACTGCATAATCCTCAGGGGGAATTTGCTTGATAAAAACAGAAGGACGGTAATTTGCGTTTGGTTTCTTAACGGCTCGATCGTAACGCAATTTGAATTCTGCCTTGTCTATTTTAACCAAGGAGCAAAATGCGAGAGTATCAAAATCTTTAATATCGCGGGGAATGATCATTAAATCGTAAACCGCCTTATTTGATACCATTAATATCTTATTGCGATCAAATATCAATCCTCTGGATGGGAATATGGTGATTTTTCGTTCCGTTAAATCCGCGGCATGTGCTCTCCATGATGGATCTGCTACCTGCAAAGTGAAAAGTCGGATAATGAAAATAATCACCGTCACTACGACAATGGCAATAATCACAATTTGCCGGTTGCCTAGATTCATCGGTCTTTAGGTTTAGAAGAAAACAAAAAATACTGTCCAATCACAAGTAGAACTAATGTGCCGGCAGCGCTGAATAAAACTCTTCCGAAAGTAACAAGGAAAGAGTCAAATCGGAAAACTTCCATGAAAAACATCACGAAATGATGCACCAGAATCAAAGGAATTGCATAGCTGAGATACCAAAACAATCCCAAACTTTTAATGGTAGGTCTCCTTCCGAAATCATAACCATCACGCGGCGCCACCAATCGTTGGTGCAAGGGCTGAAGATAGGCCATCACCAAACATGCAGAGGCTTGAACTCCTGGAGTGCCAGTAAACATATCTGATAGTAGTCCAACTGCCAGCGCTATAATAAGCGTAAGTAGTCGAGGAGTTTCAATAGGAAGCATTAACAGGGCAAACAAATAAACCTGTGGCAATAACTGCCCATTAAACAGGTCCAAACGATTAACTATTAAGCCCTGTAACAGCAGCAGAAAAACAAACCTTACTATATTGGTTAAAATACTAGTTCCCACTATTAATTACTTGATTTTCAAGTTGTTCTTGCTCATCCTTCAGTAAATTTTCTACAATATCAACGTATTGCAATTTCCTGAATGGCGTCGTTAAAATGATATCGATGGTATAAAAGTTATCCCCTTCTCTTATTTCATGCGATTTTACAGTTCCTACCATAATATCAGGAGGAAAATACGTGCTGAAGCCCGTTGTTACAATGGTATCCCCATCTCGCACCGGCACGTGCTTTGGAATATCATCCACCGAACCAACGTACTCATCTCTTCCATCCCATCTAACAAGTCCGAATTCCCCAGAGTTTTTAATCCTGACACTGGCTTTGAAGGTATTGTTCAAAATGGGAATCACAACAGAATAATGTTCTGAAACTTCTTTTACAATACCAACTACACTTCCATTGAACATCACTCCCATGTCAGGTTTAACGCCATGTCTTGAACCTTTATCTAGGGTAATGAAGTTCTTTTGTCGGTGAACACTGTTATTGATCACTTTGGAAGTCATAAACCGATATTTCCGGCGTGCGAGGGTATCATCAACCATGGCAAATCGATCATTGAGACCCACAAAATTGTCTGGTTTATCATTTCTCAATCCAGTATTAGCTCTGGCAAGTTGCTCGTTTACTTCTCTGAGATTGACATACTCTCTGAACTCCGATCTTTGCTCTTGAAGCGAACCGATTAAACGATTGGCAGAACCAAGTGCAACAGCCCGATGATGACGGTTATGAGAACTAGTAAGAATAAAACAGCCTACAAGCAATAGCAGGAATACCAAAAGTACATGATGCCTGTATATAAGTTGAAACAGGTTCCGCATGCCTGCTATTTAAAGATGGTTAATCCTTCCGCATTAGTCGCGGATAAGGAACTGGAACTTCTCAATATTCTTCAAAGCAATACCGGTACCTCTGGCAACCGCACGAAGTGGGTCATCAGCGATATGAACAGGAAGCTTGGTTTTCATTGATATACGCTTGTCGAGACCTCTCAACATTGCACCGCCACCGGCCAAATAAATTCCGGTTTTGAAAATATCAGCCGATAATTCCGGTGGTGTATTTTCCAGACAGTTCAAAATCGCTTCTTCAATTTTGGAGATCGATTTATCCAAAGCGTGTGCAATTTCCGAGTAGGTTACGGTAATTTCTTTTGGAATACCGGTCATAAGGTCTCTTCCACGCACTGCATAATCTGCCGGTGGATCATCAAGTTCAGGCAGAGCCGATCCTACTTCAATTTTTATTTGTTCTGCAGTTCGCTCACCAATCAGGATATTGTGCTGACGACGCATGTATTCTTCAATATCATTGGTAAATTCATCTCCAGCGACACGAATATTTTTGTCGGTTACAATTCCTCCGAGCGCAATAACCGCAATTTCAGATGTGCCGCCACCAATATCGATAATCATATTTCCCATTGGTTCTTCCACATCAATACCGATACCGATTGCAGCAGCCATTGGCTCGTGAATGAGATATACCTCTTTGGCACCTGCATGTTCAGCAGAATCCTTAACTGCACGTTTTTCAACTTCGGTGATGCCGGAAGGAATACAAATAACCATTCTAAGTGAAGGAGCCATCCAGGTTCTTCCTTTATTGATCATTTTGATCATTCCTTTAATCATATCCTCTGCCGCATGAAAATCTGCTATCACACCATCCTTTAATGGCCTGATCGTTTTTATATTTTCATGGGTTTTACCATGCATTTGCTGAGCTTGCCTGCCGATAGCAACCGTTTTATTGGTAGTTCGATCACGGGCAATTATTGACGGTTCATCAACAACCACCTTACCATTGTAAATAATCAGCGTGTTGGCCGTTCCCAGGTCAATAGCTATCTCCTGTGTAAAAAAATTGAACAAACCCATGTGTCCCTCGCCTGTTGCGCTTTTCTAAAATAGTTTAAAACTGTTTCCGATTCATTTTACCTCCAACCGGAATTGCGGAGAAGTTACAAATATATCCTTCGCTTTTACAGCAAATAACAATCTTTGTCAATGTCTAAAATGTCGAACCCCACTAAGGTACATCGCCATCTCTTTGCTATTACAAAAATCCGTTGATTCCTGATCTCTCATAGAACCACCCGGCTGCACTACCGCCTTGATGCCTGCGTTAAAAGCAATTTCAACACAATCCGGAAACGGAAAAAACGCATCAGAAGCCATCACAGCGCCATTCAAATCAAAATTAAATGCTTTGGCTTTTTCAATAGCCTGCTTTAAAGCATCAACTCTGGATGTTTGTCCAGTTCCGCTAGCGCAAAGTTGCTGATTTTTAGCCAAAACAATCGTGTTCGACTTCGTATGTTTTGCAAGCTTTAACGCAAATTCCAAATCTTTTTGTTCATTTTCTGAAGCTGCACTCTCCGTCGCTAAGTCCCATTGAGATGAAATCTCCATGCTTTTATCCTGCTCCTGAACCAAAACACCATTCAATGCCGATCGAAAAGTTCTTGTTGGTAGATCAATTTCTTTTCTCACCATCAGAACCCTGTTCTTCTTGGAACTCAATATAGACAATGCATCCGGATGATACCCTGGAGCAATAACCACTTCACAAAATAATTCATTGATGGCATTGGCGGTTCCAGGATCAATATCACGGTTCGCAATCAAAACTCCTCCAAAAGCTGAAACCGGATCAGCAGCCAAAGCCGCTTCAAATGCAAGAGGCAGACTGTTTCTGCTCGCCAATCCGCATGCATTTGTATGCTTCAAAATAGCAAAAGTTGGCGCTGAGTTTTTGAACTCTTCCATCAACCTTACTGCCGCATCTACATCTAGAAGATTATTGAAAGAAATCTCTTTTCCATGAACCTGCTTTAAAATCGCATTGAGATCACCAAAATACCACCCTTTCTGATGAGGGTTTTCACCGTATCTCAACGTTCGCACCGGCTCAAATGAAGCTCTGAAGGCAGTTCCCGCTCCATCATCAAAATATGCAAATATCTGTGAGTCGTAATGTGATGAAACCATAAATGCAGAACTCGAAAGAGATTTCCGCTGCTCTAAACTGCTTTTACCCGCATTGTGCAAAATCTCCGAAAGCACAGAATACTGAGCCTTTGAAGGAATTATTACAACGTTTTGATAATTTTTTGCTGCTGCTCTAATCAAACTAATTCCACCAATATCGATCTTTTCAATTACCTCATCGTGCGAGGCTCCAGAAGCCAACGTTGCCTCAAAAGGATAAAGATCAACCACCACCAAATCAATTTCCGGTATTCCAAATGTTTCTAGCTGGGCTATATCTTCCTGCAATTCTCTGCGCCCCAAAATTCCACCAAACACTTTGGGATGTAAAGTTTTTACTCTTCCTCCCAGAATTGATGGGTAACCGGTAAGATCTTCAACTGCTTCTACAGCTATTCCGAGCGATTCAAGATAAGATTGTGTGCCGCCGGTGGAGTAAATAGTTACTCCCAATTCGTCAAGAGTGCGCGCCAAAGCATCTAAACCGGTCTTATCATAAACCGATATCAGAGCACTCCGGATTTGCTTTTCTCCTATCATCCCACTGCGATTCGCCTGCAAATTTAACAATAGATAACAGCTCCCCCGCCGAATTACTGAATCATTTGAGCACTTGTTAATAAAATAACCCGCTGAGCTTTTGTAAATTTGCAATTCATGAGGATTTATCTACGCTTAATCAGAGAAAGCTTTCTCTTCGCTTGGCATGCCATTGTTGTCAATAAACTGAGAACTGTATTGTCTTTGCTGGGTGTTACCGTGGGTATTTTTTCGATTATCACTGTTTTTACGCTGGTTGACACCATGGAATCAGGGCTCAAAGACAGCTTTTCTATGCTTGGCGATGATGTGCTTTTTGTGCAAAAATGGCCTTGGGGACCAGAAGACGGCAAAGAATACGAGTGGTGGAAGTATTTTCAACGCCCTCAACCTACCATTAAAAATATGGAGGAATTGCGCAACAATTTGCAAGGTGCAGAGGCTATGAGCATGCAAATTGTTGGCGCTAAAAACGCGGAATATCTTAATAATAGTTTCGGAAACGCCTTTATTACAGCTGTCACGTTTGAGTACAACAAAGTAATTAAACTAAACATAGCGCAGGGACGTTATTTTACACCTATTGAAGCAGAAGCCGGCAGGAATGTGTGCATTATAGGCGCTGATATTGCCGACCTATTGTTTCCATCTGGAAATGCCATCGGCAAATCCATAAAAACGGGAGGCAAAAAATGTCAAGTCATTGGCACATTCAAAAAAGAAGGAAGCTCCTTACTTGGCAATGGATTTGACGCGGTTGTGTTAGTGCCTTATGGTTTTGCCGCTAGAGTTATTGACGTTAAAAATCTCGATGCTAATATTTCAATAAAAGCCCGTGACGGTGTGAGCAATCAAGAATTAAAAGATGAAATCATTTCTAATCTCAGATCAATCAGAAGCATACGTCCAACGGAAGAAAATGATTTTGCAGTAAACGAATCAAGTATGATCTCTTCGGTGATTGACAGCGTATTCGGCACTGTAAATATCGTTGGATTCATCATCGGAATTTTTGCCATTCTGGTTGGGGGCTTTAGTATTGCAAACATCATGTTTGTTTCAGTAAAAGAACGCACCAATATTATTGGCATTCAAAAAGCTTTAGGAGCAAGAAACAGTTTTATTCTTCTCGAATTCCTTTTTGAATCTGTAGCACTTTGCATTTTTGGGGGCGCCGCAGGACTCCTTTTAATTGCAATAATTTCGCTTATTGTAAATAATGTCCAAGACAGCTTTACTGTTGGGCTCTATTTCAGTAACCTTGTTTGGGGTATGGCAATTTCCGTGATTATTGGGGTGATTTCGGGAATCGTGCCAGCTTCAGTAGCGTCAAAACTCAATCCGGTTGACGCCATCCGCTCAAAGTGATAAATTAGAACTCAAAACTAATTCCGAGTTGAAAAACGGTAGAATTGGTTTTGCTCTCGATATTGTCAAAATCCATATTACCCTCCTTGTCTATCAATATACTTTCAGGGTCAATAAAAGTGGTTTGTCCGCCTATCAAACCTTCTACCCTTGCTTCAACCATTATTCCACTTACTACTTCCAGCTTTAAACCAGCGGCCCAACCGTAACTTACCGCAACATCTCGGGCTGCCCGATCTTCAGAAACCACCTCAGAATAACCACCATTATCTGCGGTTATAGTAGTTTTAGTAGTAAATGACTTAAATCCTGCAATGGCATCAACGTAAGGTTGAACTTTTCCTGCTAATGGATTGAAACGAGCCATGGTGTGATAAGAATGTATACTGCTGCTTACAGCCATTTGTCCACTACCGTAAACTGGATCACCATTAATATTCTCTCCTTCTCTGATTCTAATACTTTCATCTGCTTTACCCATGGATTGCCAGCTATAACCTATTCCAAATGCAAATGGAGAACGGCCACCATTCAACAAAAAAGCGCCTCCAATTCCTACCGGATTTCCATTATAGTAATTCTTGAAATCGCCATTGGGCTGAACAATTTGAAAACCCAGACTCAATGATGGTCCTCTGTTATTCTGACGGCGGGGATTATTGTTTTGTGCGCTAGCATCCACGGTGAATAAACCGAGCAACAACGCCAACAACACATATACACCTTGAACTCTCATACGATTGGATTTTAGCCTGCCAAAGCAATCTCCATGCCAAGCTGAATTGCAAAAGTACGAAAACAGAAGACATAGTCCTCATTATTAACCTTTTGTAAGAATTACCATAGATCAAAATCTATGATCAACTATCTGAAGAACTCTGCAATTCTTGAGGAAATGATTAGTTTTACAATCAAATGAAAGTAAAGCGCATAGCGATTACCGGAGGAAATGGACAACTCGCCAAGGCCTTCCAATTTCTTCTTAAAAAAGATGAACAGTTTATATTCAAGTGTTTTGCAAAAGAAGACTGGGATATTCTTGATCTAAAAATTTCCGAGAAAATCCTAGAAGAATTCAAACCGGATTTTCTAATCAATACTGCCGCATACACTGCTGTGGATAAAGCCGAGGATGAATGGAGAATAGTTAGCGAAATCAATACTCTTGCCCCTTCACAATTAGCTCAAATCTGTCACAAAAAAGGCATAAAACTGATTCATTTTTCTACCGATTACGTGTTTGACGGAAAATCAGATAGAGAATATCTAGAAACAGATCCAACTCAACCTCTCAATTTCTATGGTATTTCCAAATCTGAATCTGACAAAGTGATTGTTGCAATTGCACCAGAATCAATTATTATACGTGTGTCTTGGTTGTATTTTAACCAAGGGAAAAATTTTGTCAATACCATGCTGAAAATTGGCATAGAACAAGAAAACATCCAGGTTGTAAATGATCAGGTTTCCTCTCCTACTTATGCTTTGTTCTTGGCCGAAGACATCCTGAGTTCAATTAAAAGAGGAATTGATCTGAAAGGAATCTATCACTATTCACTTTCAGAAGAGTGTTCTTGGATGGATTTTGCCAATGAAATATTTTCCTTTTCCAATACCTCATGCATTGCGCAACCTATTAGCACCCAAGACTACGGTGCAAAGGCAATAAGACCTTTATATTCTAAACTTAATGCCAGCAAATTCTTCACTGAAACCGGCATTAAACAACGATCCTGGAAAGATGGACTGCAATCATTCTTTCAGAATCAGCAATACGAATTCAATTCTGAACAGATCAATTCTTAAATTTCTGCAACCTATATATTTGCAATTATGTCTATTGAAACAAGCATACTAGAACGAGCTAAAGCCTGGTTGAGCCCAGCCTATGATGAAGCAACCAGAAATGAGGTTGAGCGATTAATCAAAGAAAACCCTGCCGAATTTACTGAAGCATTTTATACCGATTTAGAATTTGGAACTGGCGGACTCCGAGGTATCATGGGAACTGGTCCAAATCGCATGAACCGATACACGGTTGCAATGGCTACACAAGGCCTTGTAAATTATGTGAACGGTTTCACGGGCAACAAATCGAAGTTCGCAATAGCCTTCGACTCAAGAAATAATTCTTCCAATTTTGCATTAGAAGCCGCAAAAGTTCTGGCTTCTAGTGGCGCGCAAGTATACATGTTCAAGGAATTGAGACCAACTCCTCTACTTTCATTTGCCATTCGATATTTGAAATGTGATTCAGGAATTGTAGTTACTGCATCTCACAATCCAAAAGAATACAACGGATACAAGGTTTATTGGAACGATGGATCTCAAATAGTGGCGCCACATGACAAAGGTATTATTGATGAGGTGCGAAAAATTTCAAGTCCTGAACAAATAAAATACTCAGAAGACTGGGAAAGTTGCTTGCATTACATTGGTCAAGAAATAGAAGATGCTTATTTAGATGCATTGGAAACGCTTTCCTTAAGTGATATCCCCCAGAGCGTGAAACAAAATATTCGAATTGCCTACACCGCATTGCATGGTACAGGAATTACGATGGTTCCAAGAGCATTCGAACGATTTGGATTTAAAAATGTACATTTAGTAAGTCCGCAAAATATTCCTGACGGTAATTTTAGCACTTCTGCTTCACCGAATCCTGAAGAAAGAGAAGCATTGGAGTTGGCTATTAACCAAGCATTTGAAAACAATTGTAATCTAGTTATGGCAACGGATCCGGATTGCGATCGTGTTGGAATTGCTGAGCGAAAAGGAGAGAGCTTCCGACTGTTTAATGGTAATGAAACTTTTGCTCTTTTGGTGTATTACTATCTCAGTGTTTACAAGGAAAAGGGACTTTTAAAACCGAATCAATTCGTAGTTAAAACTATAGTTACCACGGATCTGATTAATCGCATTTGCGAAGGTTTTGGAATGAAATATTATGAAACGCTCACTGGTTTCAAAAACATTGCAGAGTTGATTAGAACTCACGAAAAAACGGAGGAATATGTATTAGGCGGGGAAGAAAGTTATGGTTATATGCTCGGGAATTTCGTGAGAGATAAAGACGGAATTTCAGCCTGTTGTCTCTTGGCTGAAGCAGCCGCATGGGCAGCTAACAAAGGACTTAGTCTCGATGATTTACTCAACGAAATATTTGTTAAATTCGGCTATTATGAAGATGTTTTGATTTCTGTAAAAAGAGAAGGAAGAACAGGTAAAGTTGAAATCGATGCGATGATGGAAAAACTTCGCAACAATCCACCTAAATCATTGGGAGGAGTAGCAGTTAAAACAGTGAGTGATGTGAAATCCGGCAAGAAAACGAACTTGATTACAGGACAATCAGAAGATTTGCATAGTGCAAAATCCAATGTATTACAATTTCATCTTGAAGATGGCGGAAAAATTACTGCTCGACCATCCGGTACAGAACCCAAAATAAAGTTCTACTTCAGCTTGCCTACCCCTATTAAATCATTTGCTGAAATTGAAAATGCCAAAAGCGCAGTGGTATCAAGAATTGAACAGATTAAGACAGAATTAGGCCTTTGAATATTATCGCAACATGTAAACATATTTAATGAGTAATTAAAAATGGCGCTATTTGAAATTCGAAAAGGAAGGAAAGAAGACATTCCCGGCACTCTAGCGCTCATTAAAGAATTGGCTGAATATGAGCGGGCTAAAAACGAAGTGGAAGTTACCGAGTCTGAATTGCTGAATGATGGATTTGGGAACAATACTGCTTTTGGCCTCTTTGTTGCTTCTCGTGAAAACGAAATAATTGGTATTGCAGTGTATTACCACAAATATTCAACATGGAAAGGGCGATGTGTATTCCTAGAAGATTTGGTTGTAAAAGAGGATGAAAGGCAGCATGGTATTGGGAAACTCTTATTTGATGAGGTTGTAAAAGTGGCTAAAGACACTAATGCACGAAGATTGGAATGGCAAGTGCTCGACTGGAATGAACCTGCCATTAAATTCTACCAAAAACTTGGTGCTTCATTAGATCCGGAATGGCTCAACGGGAAACTTGCATATAATCAGATTCAAAATTATTTTCAAAATATATGAAGATATTCAAATTTGGTGGAGCATCAGTAAAGAATGCAGAAGCAGTAATGAATGTTCTTGCCATTCTCAATCACTTTAAATCTGAAAGGCTCATTGTTGTAATATCCGCTATGGGTAAAACTACCAATGCAATTGAAATAGTACTAAACAAATGGCTTGAAGGCAAAAACTTCGATTCAGAACTACAGCAATTGAACGAATATCACATTGAAATTCTTGATCAATTAGATTTCTTATTACCTGATAATATTAACAGACATTTATATACTTTTTATTTTGATCAATTACGAGCAATTCTGAGTCAAAAACCCGAATTTGAATACGACAAACATTATGACCAAATAGTGTCTTTTGGCGAGTACTTTTCCACTTCCATTGTGAGCTCTGCCGCTGAATGTCAAGGAAAACTTATTACTTTTCATGATGTAAGAAACAGCATAAAAACGAATTCCCGTTTTCGATCAGCTACAGTAAACTGGGAAAAGAGCGCAACTGTTTCCAAGGAGTTATCGGATTTGAGTTCTTTAAATTCAGTTGTAATCACACAGGGATTTATTGGTCAGGATGAAAACCTGAATACTACTACATTAGGCAGAGAAGGCTCAGATTACAGCGCTGCTGTTCTTGCGTATTTGCACAATGCAGAAAGTGTCACTATTTGGAAAGATGTTCCCGGAATGTTAAATGCAGATCCGCGCCACTTTCCGGAAGCTGTAAAACTTGAGCGTATTTCCTATTTGGAAGCCATTGAATTGAGCTATTACGGAGCTTCTGTAATTCATCCTAAAACAATACAACCCCTTCAAAACAAAGGCATTCCACTCTACGTAAAATCATTCCTCCATCCGGAAGAATCGGGCAGTACTATTCAAGAAGATGAGAGTAGCGACGAAGAAATCCCTTCTTTCATTATTAAACACAATCAATACCTAGTTTCTCTAAGCACGCGTGATTTTTCATTTATTGTTGAAGAACATCTGAGCGAAATTTTTGAAGCATTGGCTAAGCATGGTATCAAGATTAATGTTATGCAGAATTCAGCCATTAGTTTTTCATTTTGCATTGATGAAGAGGAACGAAAATTTAATTTATTCAGAGAAGAAATTCAAAAAAAATACGTTATAAAATACAATACAGGATTGAGTTTGCTTACCATTAGACATTATACTGACCCGATAGTTCAAAAATTAATTATAGGTAGAGAAATATTCTTAGAGCAAAGAAGTCGCAATACCATGCGAATTGTGATGCGTTGATGAACCTAAACCCAGCTCCAGCCCTGAAATGACGTCACCCTACCAAAGGCCGTAAGGCCTATGCCCCTCCAGCCCTGAAATGACGTCACCCTACCAAAGGCCGTAAGGCCTATGCCCCTCCAGACCCTACCAAAGGCCGTAAGGCCTATGCCCCTCCAGCCCTGAAAGGGCGTCATCCTCAGCACAGGCCGTAAGGCCTATGCGGCGAGTTAGTCCAGTGCATGAGAACCCTATATGTATCCCCAATACCCCTACCTATGCCCCTATCCCCTATGTAGCCCGGCACCTCCAGCCCTGAAAGGACGTCACCCTGCCAAAGGCCGTAAGGCCTATGCACCTCCAGCCCTGAAAGGGCGTCATCCTGCCAAAGGCCGTAAGGCCTATGTCCCTCCAGCCCTGAAAGGACGTCACCCTACCAAAGGCCGTAAGGCCTATGCCCCTCCAGCCCTGAAAGGGCGTCATCCTGCCAAAGGCCGTAAGGCCTATGTCCCTCCAGTCCTGAAAGGGCGTCACCCTAACAAAGGCCGTAAGGCCTATGCCCCTCCAGCCCTGAAAGGGCGTCATCCTACCAAAGGCCGTAAGGCCTATGCACCTCCAGCCCTGAAAGGGCGTCATCCCCAGCACAGGCCGTAAGGCCTATGCGGCGAGTTAGTCCAGTGCATAAGAACCCTATATGTATCCCCAATACCCCTAGCCCCAATACCCCTAGCCCCTA
>Ga0209284_10000108_pt1 | contig 116982 bp, 109 predicted proteins | sample FRY03_FD_187211 | JGI IMG/M metagenome (GOLD analysis project Ga0209284, IMG submission 187211) | Freshwater microbial communities from Lake Fryxell liftoff mats and glacier meltwater in Antarctica - FRY-03 (SPAdes) (version 2) | ecosystem: Environmental > Aquatic > Freshwater > Ice > Glacier... | reverse complement strand
CCCTTTTCCATTCCGAACAAGGAAGTTAAGCTCATCTGCGCCGATGGTACTGCTATACCAAGTGGGAGAGTAGGTCGTTGCCTTTTTTAGAATCCCGAATACAGAAATGTGTTCGGGATTTTTTTTGGCCTAAAGTCAAGTAGATTTTGATATAAAAAACGATTATAAAAGGTAGCTATTGTGTTATATTTAAACATACTATGAAATGTTTAATAATTCCTGATAAGTTTAAAGGCAGCCTTACTGCTGCTGAAGTTTCTAATGCAATTGTCAATGGGCTCCAATTGGCTCAGATTAGCCCATTAGAAACCGTTGTAATACCTGCCTCTGATGGGGGTGATGGTTTTTTAGATTTAGTACAAACATTTAAGAATGTTAAAAGGAAAGAGATTTTATCATTAAATGCTTTACAACAGCCTATTGAATCTTATTATCTTATAGATGAGTCTTCCAAAACTGCTTATGTAGAGTTAGCCAATACTGTTGGTCTTGCACATATACCCTCAGAATTATTAAATATGGAAGGTAGCAGCACAAAGGGAGTAGGGATTCAAATCCTAGATGCTTTAAACTCTGGAGTAAAACATATTTATATAGGACTTGGCGGCAGTGCTTCTACAGATATTGGATTTGGTTTGCTTGCGGGTTTGGGTTTTGATTTTAAAGACCATTCTAATCATGTAATAGCTTATACTGCTGCTAATTTATCAAATATTTATTCTATTTCAGCATCAAATTATTTGTTGAATCTTATTGAAAGTTGTTTTTTTTATGCCATCAATGATGTTTCTAACCCTTTATTTGGTCCTCATGGAGCCGCTCATGTATTTGGACCTCAAAAAGGAGCTTCTCTAGATAGTATTATAAAAATAGATAAGGCAATTAACGATTTTGCTATTTCATTTAATTTCCCCTACTTAAATGATTTTAATATAGCTGGAGGTGGAGCAGCAGGTGGTACTGCTTTTGGATTAAAGGCTTTCTTGAATGCCTCTTTTATTAAAGGTTTTGATTTCTTAAGTGAAATTAGTAGTCTGGAGGCTTTACTGTCAAATTCAGATTTTGATTTGATCATTTCAGGAGAAGGCAGGTTAGACCAAAGTTCCCTAGACGGTAAATTATTAAATGGTATTTTAAAACTTTCTCAAAGCCATTCTCTCCCACTTTTACTTATCTGCGGTCAGTGTGACAGAGAAGTAGCTTTTTCTGTCACTAATTTAGCTACATGTATAAGTCTTTTAGATGCAAATACTTCATTAGAATCTTGTATGACTAATCCATTAGCTTTAATTGAATCTAGGATTTTTAATTTTTTTAAAAAGTAATCTATGTGGCCCTTAAGCGTTGTTGTTTTATCTATTGTATTTATTGTTTTTGGAACCTTAAAATATAAGATAGATCCTTTTATTATGCTGTTATTGGCTTCTATTTTTTTAGGAATTGTATTTGGAATTCCACTCGCTTCGCTCATTACTATTATTTCAAATGGTTTTGGACAAACACTTTCCAGTATTGGAATTGTAATTGTATTGGGTGCTGTTATAGGTGTTTTTCTTGAAAAATCTAATGGTATAAATCAGATAGTTTCTTCCCTTCTTTCACTATTTGGCAAAAATAACGCTGGTTTAGCACTTAATTTTACTGGTTTTATTATTGCTATCCCTGTATTTTGTGACGCAGCTTTTGTTATACTTTCTGCGGTGCCTAAGGCACTTGCAAAAAAGACAGGTTTTTCTTTAGGTTTCTTTGGAGTTGCTCTTGCAAGTGGGTTATATGCAGCACATGTTTTTGTGCCACCAACACCTGGCCCTCTTGCTGCAGCCGCTATTTTAGAAGTACCTCTTTCAGAAGTACTTTGGTATGGATTACTTGTTTCTATACCTGTTTCACTAAGCGGTTATTTTTATGCTAGAATTTTTAAAAACAACCAGATTTTTGTAGGCAGTGAGGTTCTAAATACTAATAGTGTTCCAAGTAAAAATAAAGATGAGATCACTTCCGCCATTAAAAGCAGCAATGGTTTTGTTTCATTTTTACCAATTCTTGTCCCAATATTATTTATTAGTTTTTCTTCTTTTTATAAACTAAATACATCACAGTTTTTTTTCTTCAGTGAATTAATACAATTTTTTGGCCACCCAATAGTTGCTACTTTTATAGGTGTACTGGTTTCCTTTATGATTTCTCATAAAATCCCTAAAGAAATAAAGGCTTCTTGGGTTAGTTTGGCATTAAAGCAAGCAGGCGTTATTATACTCATTACAGGAGCAGGAGGTGCATTTGGCGCCGTTTTAAAAACTTTAGATTTCACTTCGCTAATTAATTTCAACAACAACTCTCCATATTCTGGCTTACTAATTGCTTTTGTTTTCGCAGCTATCATTAAGTCTGCTCAAGGTTCTTCTACAGTTTCTATTTTGACTGCTGCCGCTTTTATGGTTCCTATTTTATCAAGTGTTGGATTAGATACTTCTTTGGGAAGATTGATGACGGTTTTATCTATTGGTGCGGGTGCAATGACTATCTCACATGTAAATGATAGTTATTTTTGGGTAGTAACTAAGAGTCTAAATTTAAGTGTAAAGCAAGCGCTTATTCGTTATAGTTTGGCTACTTTATTACAGGGTGTTACAGGTATTGTTGTTGTATTATTCCTTTATGCGCTTTTAGACTAGTCTTTATTGTTATTAAAAAAAGAGTCTGTGATAGTTTTTACCCCTAAAAAGCCAAGCGAAATGGCTGCTATTGCACTTATAATTCCAAAAATCAGTACCGGTACATAAAGAGGGTGCTCTTGATTCTTAAATGCCTGGTATATACTAAAAGGGGCCACAAACATTAAGACTGCGGTGATTAATAAATACCGCAGTCCTAAGTATAAAGTATTTATATCTGTTCTTGCCAATTAGTTTAAGCTGTTTAAAATCTCGTTAAAAGTCATACTTGGTCTCATTGCCTTTTGCACTAATTTATCATCTGGCTTGTAGTAACCTCCAATGTCTTGTTTTTTGTTTTGGGTATTATTAATTTCATTAATAATAGTTTCCTCATTTTCATTTAATGCATTTGATATGGGTAGAAATATTTGAGCTAGATCTTTATCATTTTTTTGATAAGATAATGCTTCTGCCCAATACTGTGCTAAGAAAAAATGACTTCCTCTATTATCTAATTCTCCTTCTATTTTGGAAGGAGACTTGTCGCTATCTAAATATTTTTCAGTAGCAGTATCTAAAGTTTCGGCCAATATCTTGGCCCTCTTGTTTTGATCTTTATCTGCTACATATTCTAAGGATACTCCTAAGGCCAAAAATTCTCCTAAAGAATCCCATCTCAAATGACCTTTTTCAATAAACTGTTCTACGTGCTTGGGGGCACAACCACCGGCACCTGTTTCAAACAGGCCACCCCCATTCATTAAGGGTACTATTGACAGCATTTTCGCACTAGTTCCTACTTCTAGAATAGGAAATAGGTCTGTTAGGTAATCTCTTAAAACATTTCCTGTGACAGAAATAGTATCCTTACCTTCTTTAATTCTAGCTAAGGTAATTTGTGTGGCCAGGTAAGGGTCTTCAATGGTTATGTCAAGACCCTCTAAATTATATTGTGGTAAGTATTTCTCTACTTTTTTTATAATTTCAACATCATGCGCTCTTTCTTTGTCTAGCCAAAATATAGTGGGAGTTTTAGTAGCTTTTGCTCTAGAAACAGCTAATTTGATCCAATCCTGTATAGGGGCGTCTTTCACTTGGCACATTCTCCAAATATCTCCTTTATTTACAGAATGACTGAGCACTACTTTATTTGAAGATATGTCTATTACCTGTACAATTCCTTTGCTTTGAATTTGAAATGTCTTATCATGTGATCCGTATTCTTCTGCTTTTTGAGCCATAAGCCCCACATTAGGGACGGTACCCATAGTAGCGGGATTAAAAGCTCCATTTTCTCTACAAAAATCTATAGTTGCTTGGTATATACTGGCATAACTACTATCTGGAATAATAGCTAGAGTGTCTTGAGCATGACCATCTTTATCCATCATTTTACCTCCATTTCTAATCATGGCTGGCATAGAAGCATCAATAATGACATCGCTTGGGACATGAAGATTGGTAGTGCCTTTTTCTGAATTCACCATTGCTAATGAGGGGCCGTTTTTAAAGGCTTCTGCTATGGCTTTTTCTATAGATACTCTTTCTGTTTCTGGCATTTGTGATATAGCTGTCAGAACACTTTGGAAGCCATTATTTACATTTGCGCCTGCTTTTTCCAATTCAGTTTCATACAAGTTGAATACTGTTTCAAAAAACACTTTTACAGCAAACCCAAAAATAATGGGATCTGATACTTTCATCATGGTAGCTTTCATGTGAAGTGATAAAAGAAGTCCTTGGTCTTTTGCGTTTTTCACTTCTTTTCTAAGAAAGCTAATTAAAGCTTCTTTCTGCATAATAGACGTATCTATAATTTCACCTTCTAAAATTTGAATAGACTCTTTAAGCACCTTAGTTTCTGTCTCTTCTTTAAGTACCACTTTTAATGTGGTGGCTTTTGAAAAAGTAATTGACTTCTCGTTAGATTTAAAGTCTCCAAATTCCATAGTGGCTACTTGGGTCTTCGAATCTGAAAACCAATCACCCATAATGTGTGGGTGTTTCTTAGCAAAGTTTTTAACAGCCTTTGGAGCCCTTCTATCTGAATTTCCTTCTCTTATTACTGGATTTACAGCAGATCCTTTAATCCTATCGTATGTAGCTTTAATATCTTGCTCTATGGAATTTTTAGGTTTTTCAGGGTAGTTAGGTAGAGGGTATCCTTTGTCTTGAAGCTCTTTAATAGCTTCTTTTAATTGAGGCTCAGAGGCGCTAATATTTGGTAATTTAATAATATTAGTATCTGGTTCTTTAGCTAATTTACCCAAGGCAGATAAATGATCTACAACCCTTTGATTTTCTTTTAGTTTTTCTGGGAAAGACGCTATTATTCTTCCTGCTAATGAAATATCTCTAGTTTCAATCTCTATACCTGCATTTTTTGTAAAAGCCTTTACAATAGGTAGGAATGATTGGGTTGCCAATGCTGGCGCTTCATCTGTTTGGGTATAAATAATCTTAGACATGTAAGAGGTAAATTTAGGTGGCAAATATACGATATAACGAGACTATTATCCAAAAAAACACCCATGACAATAAGCTATGGGTGCTGATATTTTAAAAAAAAATTAGTATTAAGAACGGACTTCTTTAATACGTGCTTTTTTACCAGTAAGTTCTCTAAAGTAGAAAATTCTTGATCTACGAACTTTTCCTTTTTTGTTTACTTCTACTTTTTGAAGTGCAGGTAAGTGAACAGGGAAAATTCTCTCTACTCCTATAGTTCCTGACATTTTTCTAATAGTGAAGGTTTCTGTAGACCCTGATCCTCTTCTTTGGATTACAACACCTCTAAAGAACTGTGTTCTTGTCTTTTCTCCTTCTTTAATTTCATAGTAGACAGTGATTGTGTCTCCAGCTGAAAATTTTGGAAAATCTTTCTTTTGAACGAACTCGTCCTGAACAAATTTTACTAATGCTTCCATTGTAATGGTTAACTTATAAATAAATTAAAAACAACATTCACGTATTTCGTCAGAGGTTGGAATTAATGGTCTGCAAAAATAGTACTATTCTTAAAATCTACCAATTAAAAGGTGTTTTTTATTCAAGTATATCTGGTCTTAATCTTTGAGTTCTTTCTTGTGCTGCGTTTTCTCTCCAATTTTCAATTTTACCAGAATCTCCGCTCAATAGTATTTCAGGAACTTCATGACCTTTGTAATTAGAAGGCCTTGTATATACAGGTGGTGCTAATAAATTATCTTGAAAGCTATCTGTAAGGGCAGAAGTTTCATTATTTAAGACTCCTGGAATAAGTCTAATAATGGCATCGCATAAAATTGCAGCAGCTAACTCTCCGCCAGAAAGGACATAGTCTCCAATAGATATTTCTTTGGTAACCAATAAATCCCTGACCCTTTGGTCTACGCCCTTATAGTGTCCACACAATAAAATAATATGACCACTCAGCGATAATGAATTGGCTAATTTTTGATTTAAAGTTTCTCCATCTGGAGTGAGATAAATGACGTGGTCATAAGCTCTTTCAGACTTTAATTTAGTAATGCATTTGTCAATTGGCTCTATCATCATGACCATTCCTGCACCACCACCGTACTGATAATCATCTATTTGGTTGTATGAAAGGTCCGTATAGTCTCTTAAATTATGAAAATAGACAGACACTAATGATTTCTCAATGGCTCTTTTCATTATCGAAGCTTCAAAAGGGCTTTTTAATAATTCAGGTAAGACGGTAATGATATCTATGCGCATGGTATAGTTCTATTTTTAGCCTTGCCAAAAGTAATGAATATAATCACTAACTGCTACCCATCTTTTTAGTTCGTAATATTTTTGCTTGGCACCATCTTTTCTAAGTCAAGAATTTTTCTATTCAGTTTCTGTTCTCTGACTAATGCTTTTTTTCTAAAATCATCTAACTGTTCTATTGCGCTATTCTTTTCTAAAAGAGATTCTTTTTGAACAATTGAAAACAAAAAGTATTTTCTACCTAAAAACACTATGACAAAAAACAAAATGATTGGTAATAGCCAAAATTTCCAAAGGGAATCACTCTGACTGATTTCCGCGTTTAAAAATAAAATGTTCTCATGAGCTTTAGTGAGCTTTTGGTTTTCCTCTTTAAAGGCTTCATTTATCTTAATTGTGAGATCATTTTGGGTAATTAATTTATCATAATTAACCTCAAGGTCATTGAAATCACTTTTATACATTAAAAGGCTGTCATTTAAATGTTCCTTAAATGCTTGTAAGTATCTGTTTTTAATTACTTTAAAAGAAATACTATCTGTCTGGTAATTTTCACCCTTTATTAATATGAGCTCATATTGTTTATTTAATGCACCTTTTAGTTCTAATTTGCTTCTTTGAATATCTCTTTTGGTTTGAGCCGTTGAGAATTGCATAATAAGAGTCAGACTAAGAACGCAAAAAAAAGATTTCATAAGTTTTAGATTTGGTTTGAAGTAAATATAAACCAAATCTAAAACTTATGAAAACCTCTGATAATGAATGATTTAAAAATTATTGAAAAATAAGCTGTTCTTTTTCTCCACTATCATTAATCATACTTATGCTCGTTCTTTGAAATTTATTAATGTTTTTAAATAACTGACTTGCATTTTCAATATCAGTGACCTCTTTTGAATCAATAGAGACCACTACCTTGCCTACTAACCCATAGTTTTCGTACTGTTGTGGAACACCAATGATCTTAACGCCTTTTTTTACTTTGAATTTTTTAATATCTTCTGCACTTAGGTTTTTTACTGTAAAACCAATATTAGTTAACATTATACTTTGCTTTTCTTTGAGTACGACTGTTTTGTTTAATATCTCATTCTTTCTTGATACGATTAGCTTTACAGTTTCATTTGGTCTTTTAGATGATAAATAACCAGTGAGGTCAGAAAACTTTCTAATTTTTAAATAGTCTATTTGCTTAATAATATCTCCTTCTTTTAAATCTGCTATTGAGGCAGCAGACCCCTCTTCAATACCTGATATATATACGCCTTCTAAGTCTTTAAGTCCATAATCTTTGGCCAGTATTTCTGGGGCATTTATAGTTGAAATTCCTAATATGGCAGTTTTTACTCTTCCAAATTCCATAATATCTTCTATAATTTTTCTTACAGTATTACTAGGTATTGCAAAAGAGTACCCTATATAGGAACCTGTTTGGGAGCTTATGGCGGTATTAATTCCAATAAGGTCACTATTAGTATTTACCAGTGCACCCCCACTATTTCCTGGATTTACCGCAGCATCTGTTTGTATAAAAGATTGATTTTTATCTAATTCCCTAGCTTTTGCACTTATAATTCCAGCAGTCACTGTAGAGGTTAGATTAAATGGATTTCCCACGGCCAATACCCATTCTCCCACTTTAGCCATATCAGAGTCTCCAAAACTAAGGTAAGGGAGTTGTTCCTCTAATTGAATCTTAATAAGGGCGATATCTGTATTGGGATCTGAACCCACAATAGTTGCCTCATATTCACTGTTATTGTTTAAGGTCACGTACAATTTTGTAGAATTATCTATTACATGATGATTGGTAACTATATACCCGTCTGCTGAAATAATCACACCAGATCCTGAACCTATTTGAGGAGCAGATTTGTATTGGTAGCCGTAAAAATATTCATGTAGTTTATTGCTTTTGTTGGCGCTATCCTTCAGGTTTTTCACATGTACCACGGCATTGATGGCTTTTTCTGCAGCAACACTAAAATTTGAAAGGGGTTCGTTGGTACTAGAATAATTAAAATTTACAGGATTCTTTTCTTGTAAACTGTTTAATTGAAAAGATTCATGAGATTCTTTTTTTGCTAATTTTTGAATACCAATGCTAAACAAGCCACCTATGAAGGCTGCTAAAATTAATGAGATAAATTTTTTCATAATTATTGATTTAAAAAGGATTTAACTGTCCTCCAAAATTATAAAAATGAAAGAGGGCTTTTTGGTTTTTAACGGAGCTTTAACTGCTAAAAAAACCTTAATAATTGGTTATATTTGTCACTAATATTGAATAAATGGAATTAGAGTTTTACAAATATCAAGGAACCGGAAATGACTTTATTATCCTTGATAATAGAAAAAAGTCTTTTCCAGAGAACAATCGAGAATTAGTCGCAAAATTGTGTCATAGAAAGTTTGGTATAGGCGCAGACGGACTTATATTACTTGAATTAAAAGAGGGTTATGATTTTTCAATGGTATATTACAATTCTGACGGACTCCCTAGTTCTATGTGTGGAAATGGAGGGAGGTGCTTGGTTGCATTTGCTAAGCGCATAGGGCTTATTGAAAATACTGCTTTTTTTGCGGCTGTAGACGGATCTCATAATGCCTATATTTATGGAGAGATGGTGCAGTTAGAAATGAAACCAGTGAGTACAATACTTAAAAAAAGAAACATATATTTCTTAGACACAGGCTCTCCACATCACGTCCAATTTGTTAAAGGCCTAGAAAACATGGATGTTAAAAAACATGGAGCAAAGCTGAGATATGGACTATATGGAGCAAGTGGCGCCAATATTAATTTTGTATCTGAGCGTGACAAGGATTCATTTTCAGTCAGAACCTATGAAAGAGGTGTAGAAGATGAGACTTTGTCTTGTGGCACAGGTGTTACTGCTACTGCGATTGCATTATATGAAGACAATCATAATATTCAAATTCCAATTATTTTACATACACCTGGAGGAATTCTTAAAGTATCTTTTAAAAAAGAAGAAGGCGTTTATAAAGAAGTTGTATTAGAAGGAACTGCTAATTTTGTTTATAAAGGAACTATATTGGGATAATCATGCTTATTAGGCCATTAAAAAAGACTGATATTGACTTTCTATTACAGATAGAAAATAATCCTATTTATATGGAGTTTGGCACATCTCATGCCCCATTTTCAAAAACCTTTTTAAAAAATTTCATAAGTCATTCTACTACTTCACTCTTAGAATCTGGTCAGTTTAGATATGTTTTAGAGAATGAACACCAATTAGTGGGATTTTTAGACCTTTTTGATTTTGATGAGACAAGTTTAACGGCTTCTGTGGGTATTCTTATTTCGCTTCCTTTTAGGAGAAAGCTATTGGCATACGAGGCATTGCAAAAAATAGAGTTAATGGCAGCATCACAATGGGGATTAAAATATTTATTGGCCCATGTAGCAATAGATAATAAGCCAAGTCTTCAATTATTTAAAAAACTTCATTATAAAAATTTAGGAACTAAAAAAGGCTTTAGGTTAGGCATTAAGACTAAAAGTGTGGTGATATTTAAAAAGGGTATACAATGAATTACAGAAAACAACTTATAATAGCGTTGGTGATTTTAATATTTTTAATAGGTGCTTTTTTTAGCGCGTACGTCTACTTTGCAGTTTTTGGAGAAAACACCTCATTTGAAAAAGCCTCTGTTTCTATTTATATTCCAAGTAGTAATAAGGAAGAGCGTTTATCTAAAACATTATTTCCATACTTAAAAAACCCTGACAGTTTTTTAAAACTAGCTAAGCAAAAAGGATATTTAAGCAATATAAGAGGCGGGAAGTATGAAATAGTTAAAGGAATGAGTAATAATGATATTATTACTGTTCTTAGATCAAAGCCAAGTACCGTAAAAGTTTCCTTTAATAACCAAGAGACATTAGCAGATCTAGCAGCAAGGGTTTCTATTGAAATTGAAGCAGATAGTACCAGTTTAATGAATTCATTTTTGGACATTTCTTTTTTAAGACTGAATAAATTCAATACAGATAACGCGCTAGTCATGTACCTCCCCAATACATATGATTTTTTTTGGAATACTTCTGCTGAAGGATTTAGAGATAGAATGCTAGAGGAGTATCATAAATTTTGGAATTCAGATAGAATTAAAAGAGCTCAAATTCAAGGCCTCACCCAAATAGAAGTAATTAACTTAGCTGCTATTGTTCATAAAGAATCTGTAAAAGCAGATGAAAGACCTAAGGTGGCAGCTGTCTATCTGAATAGAATTAATATAGGGATGAGACTCCAGGCAGATCCTACTGTTATTTATTCGATAAAGAAAACAAGTGGAAATTTTGATCAACAAATTAGAAGGGTTCTCTATAAAGACCTTAAGGTTAATTCACCGTATAACACTTATATAAATAAGGGAATACCTCCTGGCCCCATTTTCATGCCAGATATTTCTGCAATTGAGGCAGTGTTGTATCCTGAAAAACACTCTTATCTTTACTTTGTTGCAGATTCTAAAAACTTTGGATACCACATATTTTCTAAATCTTTAAAGGAGCACAATAAAAATAAAAGCCAGTATGTAAATTGGCTAAATAAAAAGAAAGTAAGACGTTAAGATTGTTTGTAAATTACTAATTATGAATACCTTAACACTTACAAATAAAAAAATCTTATATTTGCAAAAAAATTACCAAGCTAGCTTGGTGTTATTTTAAAAATATGAAAATAGGATTAAGAACAGTATTTTCTTTTTTAATAGTAGTTATTCTCTCTAGTTTTAGAGGAATTTATTCAAGTATATTTGCACCTACACCTTCAAATTTGTTTTCAATTTCAGATATTGACTATACAGTTGGGACCAAAAAAGGCTTGAGTATGGATATGTTTATTCCATTTACAGGGAAATCTTATGTAGGCTTTAAAGAAGCGCTTGCATTTAAAGAGTCACTAGGTAATTACGCATCTGTAAACACCTTGGGGTACCTGGGTAAGTATCAATTTGGAAAAAATACTTTAGCATTTTACGGGCAGTATAATACAGAGTGTTTTATGCAAGATCCTGCATTGCAAGAGAGAATTTTTTACCACAACACTGCCAGAAATAAGTGGATTTTGAGAAGAGATATTAAACGCTTTGTCGGTTTAAAAATAAACGGTATTCTTATTTCAGAGTCAGGTATTTTAGCGGCCGCTCATTTAGCAGGCGCTGGTAATGTTAAAAAATATTTAAGGTCTTGGGGTGATCATAATTTTTCAGACGCATATAATACAAGTATTGAAGATTATTTAAGACGTTTTTCAGGCTATGATCTCAAAGAAGTAGAAAGCCGACAGAGAGTTCGCTTTAGTTAATTTTAAACTATTTACTTCCCAATTAAAAACATACAAGGTTTTTTGTGAAGTTTAGGTATGTTTTTTCTCCAATATGCAACTGTTTCAGTTTTAATAAAGGCGCTCACTAGGCTAATATCACAGGCTATACATATTTTTGTGTGGTTTTGCAGCTGCTTGCACAAGCTTTCTAATAGAGCATCATTTCTATAGGGTGTTTCAATAAATAGCTGTGTTTGGCCAGAAAGATAGACGATTTGTTCCAAATTTTTAATGGTTTTGCTTCTTTCTTGAGGGTCTATGGGTAGGTAGCCATTAAAGGCGAAATTTTGACCGTTAAACCCACTTGCCATAAGTGAAAGTAAAATTGAAGAAGGCCCCACCAAAGGTATTACTGTTATATTTTTTTCATGTGCTATAGACACAACGTCTGCACCAGGGTCTGCAATACCTGGACAACCAGCTTCTGAAATAACACCTACATGAAATCCCTCTAAACAGGGGTTTAAAAAACTAGAGACTAACGATAGATCTGTGAATTTATTGAGAGACTCTAATTTTAATTCAGATTGAGCCTTATTTGGACATATTTTTTTTATGAATCTTCTAGCTGTTTTCTCATTTTCAACAATAAAGAATTGGGTTTCTTCTATTATTTTCTTGACAGAAAGGGGAAGTACTTCAAGGGGCTCTGTGTCGCCTAAAGTACTGGGAATAAGGTATAGTGAGCCCTTTGTTGGCTTGCTTGTATTCATGAAAAATTAAAAATTGTTTATGAAAATTTCTTGGTGAGATCTTCTATGTATTTTTTGAACTGCTTGTCAGTCTCAGCTAAATTGTCTACCGTTTTACAGGCGTGAAGTACCGTAGCGTGATCCCTTTTTCCTATTTGTGTACCAATACTGGCTAATGAGGCTTTGGTGAACTTTTTAGCAAAAAACATGGCCAATTGTCTGGCTTGTACAATATGCCTTTTTCTTGTTTTAGATTGTAGGGTGGTCACATCCATTTCAAAGTAGTCTGAAACCACTTTTTGTATATAGTCAATAGATACTTCTCTTTTTGTGTTTTTCACAAATTTCTCAACAACTTGCTGCGCTAGATCTAAAGTAACTTCTTTTTTGTTAAAGGAAGATTGAGCAATTAACGAGATAATAGCTCCTTCTAGTTCTCTTACATTAGTTTTAATGTTTTTAGCTACATAGTCAATAATGTCGTCGGCCATTTCAACACCGTCTTTGTATAGTTTGTTTTTGAGAATAGAAATTCTTGTCTCAAAATCTGGTGTTTGTAATTCTGCAGAAAGACCCCATTTGAACCTAGACAATAATCTCTGCTCAATATCCTGCATGTCTACAGGCGCTTTATCTGAAGTTAAAATCACCTGTTTTCCATTTTGGTGTAAGTGATTAAAAATATGAAAGAAGACGTCTTGTGTCCCAGATTTTCCAGAAAGGAATTGAACGTCGTCTATAATTAAGACATCAATGAGTTGGTAGAAGTGTATGAAATCATTTCTTGTGTTTTTCTTTACAGATTCTATGTATTGCTGTGTGAATTTTTCAGCAGATATATAAAGGACGGTCCGTTCTGGATACTTATCTTTTATTTCTACACCAATAGCATGTGCTAAATGTGTTTTACCTAAGCCAACCCCTCCAAAAATTAATAATGGATTAAATGAAGTGCCACCTGGTTTGTTAGCTACTGCCATTCCTGCAGATCTAGCCAATCTATTAGAGTCTCCTTCTAAGAAGTTGTCAAAACTGTAATTTGGGTTTAGTTGAGATTCAATTTTAATATTTCTAATACCGGGAATAACAAAAGGGTTTTTTAATTCTGGGCTCTTTGATTTAATTGGCACATCTATTTCTTGCGGCGCGTGATATGATCTGTTAGCGCTTGGAATTTTCTCTGTAAAAGGTTCCCTATTGCCATAAGTATTTTCCATTCTTATGATATACACTAATTTTGCGCCTTCTCCTAAAGATTTGGTAAGCGCTACTTTAAGAAGTTTTACATAGTGCTCTTCCAGCCACTCATAAAAAAACTTACTTGGAACCTGAATGCTTAACGAGTTTTCTGAAAGCTTAACTGGCTTTATAGGTTCAAACCAAGTTTTAAACGCTTGCGGTTGAATATTATCCCTTATAAATAAAAGGCATTCGTTCCATACAGCGTTGGCATCAATACTCATTATTTTGGGTAATTGTTTAGGTTAGTTATTAGTTGATATTCTAAAGTTATAAAAAACAAAACACATTAGAAATATTCGGGAAGACAAATATGTGAACAAAAAAATTAAAAAAAAAATCATTAAGGGTTGGTTTTTCAGTTTTTTTTATTCATTATTAAAACTTTCCTAAATTGTGGAGTTAAATATAGCATATAATTTTAAATACTATGAAGATTACTACCAAAAATAATATTGAGATTAGATATGGTGAAACAGATCAGATGGGAGTAGTTTATCACGGTAGCTATCCTGCTTTTTTAGAAATTGGTAGAATTGATTGGTTATTGCAAATGGGATTTTCATATGCAAAGATGGAAAAGGAGTTTTGTGTATTGCCTGTTATTACACTGAGTATTAATTTTAAAAAATCACTTTATTTTGGAGACACACTTCACTTAGAAACAAGTCTTGTTAAAGTGCCGCAGGTCAAAATTTCTTTTGAATACGAATTATTTAATAAAGAGGGAGATTTAATAGGAACCGCTAATACAATGCTAGCTTTTTTGAATAAAGAAACTATGAAACCTATGGCTTGTCCTCCAGATTTACTGGCAGTAATTAAATCTAAAATGACTTCATTTTAATTGAGCGGTTTTCTAAAGAGTAAGTATGCAATTTCTTACTTTGCTTATACTTATCTTAAATGATTTTTCTAGCTTTAGTGGGACTTGAATCTCTAGCATACATAGCTCCTTAATTTCTTGTTTTGAGATATGTATTTTTGCTTTTTTTATAATTCTCATAACTAGATGTAATTGAGCATATGGAAATTTTAATAGCATAGGGGTTTTTATAGAAATACTAATGATGTTGGACAGCTCTAAAGCTCCTTTGGCTGCTGTTTTATAAGCGCTGATGAGCCCTCCTGGACCTAATTTCACACCTCCAAATATTCTGAGCACTACTATTCCAATTTGAGTGAGTTCAAATGATTGTATTTGACCATAAATAGGAGCTCCAGCAGTGTTATTGGGTTCTCCATCATCACTATATCTGAATTCTGGAGGATCTACACCTATTTGCCAAGCGTAGCAAAAATGATTGGCGTTATTGTGATCAGTTTTTAGTTTTTCTATAAATAGCTTGAGTTCAGCTTCTGAATTTAAAGGGATGGCATATCCCCAAAACTTACTCTTTTTATCTTTAAACAAAAAGGGCTCACTTGGCTTGGATATGGTTTTATAGCTGCTAATCAAAAGCGGGAATTAGAATTTGTAATACATCACTGTATATAGTTTCTGTTAGCTGCAATCTTCCAGAGATTTCAGGAGCTTCAATCCCTTGTTTTAGTGCTTGGCTGCTTTTAAAAACCCTAGCCTCATCCCAAAGCTCCTCATTAATAAAATGTGCTAAAGTTTTTGCACCTCCCTCTACAATCAAACTTATTATGTTTTGTTTGTAAAGCAAGTCAGTAATCTGTAAGGCAATGGGCTTTTTAAAGTCTATAGTTAAATAGATTATTGTCTTATATTCATTCCTAGGAGTACTGGAGGTGTCTGTAATACAGAAAATTTTAGTATGTTTTTCAAATAACGGAGCAACTGGCGCTATACTGAGGTCTCTGTCTATGTAAATAGGGATAGGGGATAGGCCCTGCCAAAGTCTAATGTCTAAACTTGGTTTGTCATCTAATAAAGTATTTGCCCCTATTAAAACGGCATGTTCTTGGCTACGCCACTGGTGAGTTCTTTGCCTTGAAATAGGAGATGAAATCCAATAGGGTGTTCTGTTTTTTGAGGGTGGTGCTATAAATGCATCGGCGCTTTGCGCCCATTTAAGAATAATATAAGGGCGTTTTTTTTCTTGTACTGTTAAAAAGCGTCTATGGTGCCACTTGCAATTCTGAGACAAAACACCCACTATTACTTTTGCTCCTGAAGCCTCTAAAAGGGCTATGCCTTTTCCAGAGACCTTAGGGTTTGGGTCTAAAACTCCGATAACAATTTTAGGTATTTTATGAGCTATAATTAAATTGGCGCAGGGAGGCGTATTTCCAAAATGTACGCAAGGCTCTAAAGTTACATATAGAGTAGCCTTGGAGAGCAGCGTTTTGTCTTTTAGATTATTGATGGCATTTGCCTCTGCGTGAGGACCACCAAATGGACTGGTGAATCCTTCAGAAACAATTTTATTTTTATACACAATAACACAGCCTACCATAGGGTTTGGGTAGCAGTTTCTCATGGCATTTTTACCTACTGAGATGGCTCTAGACATGTATTTTTCATGTATCTTCACCCCACAAAAATAGAACAATAAAAGGATTTAAAACAGATGAATATTAGGCCTATAGGAATATCTGACAATGTGGCTGTTGCCAAAGTTATAAGGCAGGTGTTAATAGATTTGGGAGTACCAAAAGTAGGAACTACATATGCAGATAAAGCCCTAGATATGATGTTTGAAAACTACCAAGCCATTAAAAGCGCTTATTTTGTTTTGGAAGCAAATGGCCAAATAGTAGGTTGCGCCGGAGTGGCTCCATTAGAACAGTACGAAGGGCCTGTCTGTGAGCTTCAGAAAATGTACTTTTTAGAGGAAGCAAGAGGAAAAGGAGCTGGATTTAAAATGATTCAAGTTTGTATTGAAAAGGCAAAAGAATTTGGTTTTGAGCAGTGCTATTTAGAAACTATGCCATATATGGAGGCCGCTCAGAAGCTATATAAGAAAATGGGCTTTAGGTACTTAGAGGGTCCTATGGGAAACACCGGGCATTACACATGTCCCGTTCATATGATATTAGATTTATAGTGCTTTTAAGAGATTTTAAAATATACTTTGAACAGGAGCTAGAGGTGCTTTACTCTAAGGAAGAAGTGAGTCATTTTCTGTATATGCTTATTGAGTTTAGGCTTCACGAAAACAGGTTTTTATTAGCTATGCAGCCAGGTTTCACGATCTCTAATGAAGACTATGTGTATTTTATGAATGCTTGTAAGGCACTCAAAAGCAATATGCCTATTCAGTATTTTTTAGAATACGCGTATTTTGGAGATCTAAAATTAAGGGTGACAGCCGGCGTGTTAATTCCAAGACCAGAAACTCTTGAGTTAGTTGCTTTGGTGACTGAATTTGTACTTGGCCTTGAAAAGCCTGCTACTATTTTAGACATTGGAACTGGGAGCGGTTGTATTCCCATTTCACTTTCTTTGGCACTTCCAAATGCAAGTATTTCTGCCTTAGATGTTTCAGATACAGCTTTGACCATTGCAATCCAAAATTCAGCAGACTACCATTTAAAAATTGCATTTGAAAAGGCCGATGTTTTATCGCTTTCTTCTCTAAATGGCACCTATGACGTTATTGTTTCTAACCCTCCTTATGTGAGACAACTAGAAAAGTTGGCTATGGATGCAAATGTATTAGAGTATGAGCCAGATTTAGCCTTGTTCGTTTCTGATAAAGATCCACTTATTTTTTATAAAAAAATTGGTAAATTAGGCTTGCGTGCTTTACATAAGGGTGGGGCATTATTTTTTGAAATTAATGAGTTTTTAGAACCAGAAACTAAAGCGATGTTAAGGGGACTTGGATATAATAATATTCAATCTTACAAAGATATGTACGGAAAAGACAGGATGCTAAAAGCAATGTTGTAACTATGGATGTTTATAAAAAAATACAGAAACTCAGTGAAATAATAAAGGCTCACAATCATGCCTATTATGTATTAGACGCCCCAACCATCTCAGACTATGATTTTGACCTATTACTAAAGGAACTAGAGTTCTTAGAGTATAAAAACCCACTTTTTCTAGATCCTAATTCTCCTACTCAAAGAGTGGGAAATATTGTAAAGTCTTTTGCAACAGAGCACCATGAATCAAGAATGTATTCCTTAGACAATTCATATGACCAAGAAGATCTAAGAGATTGGGAAACTAGAATTAAAAAGGTATTGGAAGACATTCCTTTGGAATATACCTGTGAGCTAAAATATGACGGAGCCTCTATTAGTTTGACCTATGATAATGGAGAATTACAAAAGGCCCTTACCAGAGGAGACGGATTTCAGGGAGACAATGTGACCACCAATATTAGGACTATTAAATCTATTCCATTAAAATTAAAAGGAGATTATCCTGCTCACTTTGAAATTAGAGGAGAGGTAGTCATGCCTTTTGAGGGTTTTCATAAAATGAATGAACAGCGTGTTGTCAATGGGGAAGAACCATTTATGAACCCTAGAAACACCGCCTCAGGAAGTCTTAAAATTCAAGACCCACAAGTGGTTGCTAAAAGGCCTTTAGACTGTTTGCTTTACCATATAGCAGGAGAGTACAAGGGAATTGACAGTCAATTTGAATTTTTAGAGAAGGCTAGGAGTTGGGGTTTTAAAGTGCCAAAAACCTCCAAAAAATGCAATAATTTATTGGCCGTATTTGAATTTATTGACTATTGGGATACAGCCCGACATAATCTCCCTTATGAGACAGATGGAGTGGTTATAAAAATAAATAATTTACAGCATCAGGCCCATTTGGGCTATACCGCTAAAAGCCCCAGATGGGCCATGGCTTATAAGTTTAAGGCAGAAAAGGCAGCCACTGTTTTTAAATCTATAGATTACCAGGTGGGTAGAACGGGAGCCCTTACGCCAGTGGCAAATCTAAGCCCAGTGCTTTTGGCTGGGACAATTGTAAAGAGGGCTTCTTTGCACAATGCAGATCAGATAGAAAAACTAGATCTTAGAATTGGTGATACCGTGTTTGTAGAAAAAGGAGGTGAAATTATTCCAAAAATTGTAGGTATAAATTTGGCTAAAAGGCTTTTAAATAGCACTCCCATTGTTTATATTAACAATTGTCCTCAGTGTGGGAGCATATTGAGTCGCCTAGAAGGTGAGGCAAAGCATTTCTGTTTAAATGAGAAGTCCTGTCCCCCTCAGATTATTGGAAAAATAAGCCATTTTATTTCAAGAAAGGCATTGGATATAGATGGCTTAGGAGAAGAAACGGTAGCGCTTTTGTTTGCCAACGGTTTGCTCTCCAACTACGCAGATTTATATATACTAGACCCTGTATTAGTTTTAAAACTAGACCGCATGGCAGAAAAATCTGTTGAGAATATGCTACAGGGTATTGAAGCATCTAAACAAATTCCTTATGAAAAAGTACTTTTTGGTCTTGGAATTAGATTTGTTGGAGAAACGGTTGCAAAAAAATTAGCCAAAGCTTTTGTTTCTATAGAAGGACTCATGGCAGCTTCTTACGAAGCCCTATTAGAGGTAGACGAAATTGGTGATAGGATTGCTAAAAGTGTTTTAGCCTTTTTTGAAGATCCATACCAAAGAGACATAGTGCTTAGATTGTCAAAATACGGTCTTAAACTAGAAGTGGTAGTAGCAGATATTTCAGCTATGTCTTCTAAATTAGAGGGTTTTAGTTTTGTTATTTCTGGCGTTTATGAGAATTATTCTAGACCTCAGCTAAAACAACTTATTGAAGACCATGGGGGTAAAGTGGTAGGATCTCTCTCTTCTAAAACAAGTTTTTTATTGGCTGGAGAACAGATGGGGCCAAGTAAAAAGGATAAAGCCGCCGCGTTAAACATTCCTTTGTTGTCTGAAGACGCCTTTAAAAAAATGACTTCCTAATTGTTTTAAATATAACAAAATGTTACAAATACTTATAATCACTTCTTTATATATTTGTTGTGTACTTAATTTTTAAAAGGTGTATGTTGTTTGAACCTTTGTTTGTATCCTTAAAGTTTTTCTTTTTAAAGAAAAAAGTGAAAAAAAAATCACTTTCCATTTTATTGAGGCCTTCAGAGGGTTTGCCCCTTAGGCCACTTGCCTTATTGATAGATTTGGACGTATATGACTTGGAAGAGGTGCTTCATGAGTGCAGCAATGTTTTTAAAGTTCCTGAGGGTGACATTGAAATATTAGGTTTTTCTGCTCAAGGTTCTAATTGTAAGGTTCCTAATTTTATAATAAGTAAAGAGCTCAGTTGGTTTAATGGAGTAGAAAACGCTCATATAGCATCATTTATTTCCAAATCCTACAAGTATTTTATAGACTTTCACGAATCTAAAGCACCTAGTGTTAGTCTGGTTGCTTTAAAAACAGCAGCAAATTTTAGAGTTGGTTTTAAAGGGCATGATTATAAAACAGCAGATTTCATATTAGAAACTCCTTTGAGTGATAAGACAACACTATTTAATGCCTTGGCATTGTATATAAAAAAAATGACATTATAAATGAACGCATTTACAGGAACTGCAGTAGCTTTAGTCACTCCTTTTAGTCCAGACAATCTGGTAGATGTTTTGGCATTAAAACAATTGGTGCGCCATAATATTAATGCAGGTATTAATTATTTGGTAGTGCTTGGTACTACTGCAGAAACAGCTACTTTGTCTTTAGAAGACCAGCAGTTGGTAATAAAAACTGTCGTGGAGGAAAACCAAGGAGAAGTTCCTTTAGTGCTTGGGATGGGAGGCAACAATACGGCTGCTTTAGTGGCTCAAATTAAGTGTACTAATTTTGAACATTTTGCAGCTATTTTGTCTGTGACACCATACTATAATAGGCCCACTCAACAAGGACTCATGGCTCATTTTAATGCGGTAGCCAAAGCTTGCCCTGTACCAGTAATCATATACAATGTACCTGCTAGGACTGGTGTAAATATGTTGGCCAAAACAAGTATAGCCATAGCTCAAAATAATTCTAATGTTATTGGAATAAAAGAAGCCTGCGGAGATATGCAACAAGTGGCACAACTTTTAAGTGCCAAACCAGAGGGGTTTTTAGTAATTTCTGGAGACGACGCCACCGCCTTCCAAACTACCTTAGCCGGAGGTGCAGGTGTTATTTCTGTAATTGGTCAGGCCATACCTGAAATTTTCGTAAAGTTTATTCACAGTGCTTTAAATGGGCATGACGTCCAGATGAACCATCTTAATAAAGACTTGCAGCCGCTTATAGCTGCTGTTTTTGAAGAGGGAAACCCTGCTGGCATTAAGGCATTGTTGTCACTCATATCTGATTTTCCTGTAGGTGTTAGACTTCCATTAGTACCTGCTTCTTCTGAGCTGATTCAAAAACTTAAAAATGAATTAAGCTCCCTTGCCTTAATGCCCTGTTAATATGCTTGCTTTTTAACTTAAGTTTAGCTAGCGTTCAGCCCTTTGCTTTTTATAGTTTTTGCAAATTTGCATTTTAATACGTGTTTTGATCGGATTTACACTGCATGTAGACAGATTAAAAATGTTTTTTATATCCAAATGGATTCCTTAATTTTGCAAGATGTTTTTAAATAGAATAATAGCGCTCATCATACTCTCAATTAGTTTGAGTTTGGTTTCATGCAATGAATACCAAAAAGCTTTAAAATCTACAGATTTAAAAGTCAAGTACGATGCAGCAGAAAACTTTTACAAAGAAGGAGATTACAGACAAGCCAACCGCTTGTTTGAACAAATTGCACCTAAATATGTAGGCAAGCCACAAGGAGAAAGGGTTTTATTCTTTTTTGCAGATAGCTATTATAAAATTAAAGACTACAATACCGCAGGGTACCAGTTTGAAAGATTTTTAAAGTCTTATCCCAATAGTGATAAAGCAATAGAAGCTGCCTTTTATAGCGCTAAGAGCTATTACGAATTATCTCCTGAATACTCACTAGACCAGACAGATACAAATAAGGCATTAAACAAACTTCAAAATTTCATAAATGTCTATGGAGAATCTCCATTTGTACAAGAAGCCAATATATTAGCCAAGGAGCTCAGCGTAAAAAAAGAACGAAAAGCCTATGAAATTGCTAGACAATACTATAAAATAGCAGTTGGCTTTGATTACACTATCCTTTTTGCAGCTGAAGAGGCACTCAGTAATTTTTTAGTAGATTTCCCTGGTTCTCCTTTTAGAGAAGATGTGCTTTATTATCAATTTGCTACTGCAAATAGTATTGCAGATTACAGTATTCTAGAAAAAAAAGCAGCTAGAATAAAAAATGCACAAGACTCGTATAAGATTTTATTGAAATATTACCCAGAGACCAAATACACTAAAGAAGTGAAAGACCTCTCAGCTAAACTGGAAAAAAATCTCTCAGAACTCACTAAATAAATTTATTACAGACACCATGAACGAATTAAAGAATTCAAAAGCAGCTACATCTACTATTACAGTTAATAGAGATAAGTTTGACGCACCTACCGGAAATATCTATGAAGCTATTTCTATTACGGCAAAACGTGCCATTCAAATTAATGCAGAAATCAAAAAAGAACTTCTTGAAAAGCTAGAGGAATTTGCTACCTACAGCGATAGTTTAGAGGAGGTTTTTGAAAACAAAGAGCAAATTGAGGTGTCTAAATTTTACGAGAAACTTCCTAAAGCCCATGCAATGGCTGTATTGGAATGGTTGGAAGGTAAAATTTATTACAGAGACACAACAAAAGAAGCTTAAGCATTATGCTTAGGGGTAAAAATATCCTTCTCGGGATCAGTGGTGGAATAGCTGCCTATAAAACTCCTTATTTAGTGCGTTTATTAATTAAGGCTGGTGCAAAAGTTAAAATAGTTTTAACTGAAAGTGCTAGTCATTTTGTTTCCCCACTTACCTTGGCAACTTTAAGTGAAAATCCAGTTGCTGCAAGCTTTACGGTTTTAGATGAGGTTGGCTCTATCTCATGGAACAATCATGTGGCATTAGGCCTTTGGGCAGATCTTATGATAGTAGCTCCGGCTACCGCCAACAGTCTTTCTAAAATGGCTTACGGACAAGCAGACAACCTTTTAATTGTCACCTATCTCTCTGCCAAATGTCCTGTTTTTATTGCGCCAGCTATGGATCTGGATATGTATAAACACCAGAGCACGAAAGAAAGTTTAGACAGGTTAAAATCTTTTGGACATTATATTATTCCTGCAGAAGACGGTTTTCTAGCAAGTGGTCTTTCTGGTGAAGGAAGAATGGCAGAACCAGAAAAGATAATTTTGTTTGTAGAGAAAACAATCTCCAATACATTGCCTTTAAAAGGAAAAAAAGTTCTCATCACCGCAGGGCCTACTTATGAGTCCATAGACCCTGTTAGGTTTATTGGCAATCACAGTTCTGGTTTAATGGGCTATGAATTGGCAGAAAAAGCAAGCCTTCTTGGAGCTACAGTGACCCTAGTAAGTGGCCCTTCTCATTTAGCGCTTTACAATAAAGGAATTCAAAAAATAATGGTAACTACAGCAGTAGAAATGCAAGAAGCCGTTTTGCAAGAGTTTGAAAACTGCGATGTTTTTATAGGAGCAGCAGCCGTCTCTGACTACAGACCAATGAATGTAGAAGCGCAAAAAATAAAAAAGGAGGGATTAGAAGCTCCAGTAATTTCGTTAGTTAAAAACCCAGATATTATTGCAGCTTTAGGCCAGATAAAAAAGCATCAAATTTTGGTTGGCTTTGCTCTTGAAACCCAAGACGGTTTAAAGCATGCTAATCAAAAACTTATCAGTAAAAACTTAGACGCCATTGTGTTAAATACGCTACAAGATACTGGGGCAGGATTTGGTCATACCACTAATAAGATTGTTTTTATTAAAAGAGGTGGAGAGGCGCTCTATTTTGAATTGAAACCTAAAAAGGAAGTAGCGGAAGATATTTGGACAGAAATACAAATGATTCTATGAAGACACTGTTTTATGCTCTGTTTCTTTTTAGTAGTTTAGCTATAGCACAAGATTTTAATGCTACGGTGGTGGTAGACGCTACTAGAATAAATCAATCTAATCTTCAAATTTTCAACAGTTTAGAAAAGCAATTGTCAGATTTTATCAATAAAACATCTTTCACTGAAAAAGGAATAGACACTAGCCATAGAATTCAAGCAAACTTTTTTCTAAACATAAGCGCTTACGAGAATAATAGCTTTGAAGCCTCTCTTCAAATTCAAAGCTCAAGACCTATCTATAACAGTATTTACATGTCTCCCTTAGTGCTTATAAAAGATCCAGAGATCAGTTTTCAGTTTCAGGAGTTTGCACCGCTTATTCTCAATGAAAATAATATAGAAAATAATTTAGTGGCCGTATTTTCTTATTACGCTTATCTCATCATTGCCCTAGACGCAGATAGTTTTTCCTTTAACTCAGGGGGTACTTATTACAGCAAAGCGCAAAATATAATGGGACAAGCCCAATCAAGGTCTTTTAGCGGTTGGACTTTGAACAATAGGTCTTTTAATAGGGTGCTTTTATTGAACTTACTAAGTAACAATGAGTCATTACTTTTTAAGAAAGCACTTTATGAATACCATATAAAAGGATTAGATGGCATGTTGCAGAATCCTGTGAGCTCAAAGCAAAATATAGCAAAGGCTATTGGTTACCTAAAGTCCTTTGGAAACAACGGCACCCATAGAACTCTAGTTCAGAGTTTTTTTGATGCCAAGGCCAATGAAATTCACGATATTTTCACAGCAGGACCCAAAATTCCTATTGATAACTTGGTAACTTCTCTACAAAACTTGGCACCTTTATTTGCTGATTATTGGTCAGACATTAAATAATTATTGCTTTTAATTCCTTTGTCTTTGGCTTATCTTTATATTTGATAGACCAAATACAAGAATAGATTTGTTACAAAAACTTCACATTCAAAACTTTACTTTAATAGATTCCATTGAAATAGATTTCCAATCTGGTTTTAGTGTGATTACGGGCGAAACAGGAGCAGGAAAATCAATTTTATTAGGAGCGCTTTCTCTTGTTTTAGGAAAGCGAGCAGAGGCTTCTTTACTGAGAGATCCATCTGTGAAATGCGTTATAGAAGCGCACTTTAAAGTTTCTAATTATCCATTTTTAAAGAACTACTTTAAAGATGTAGACTTAGATTATGAGCCTCATTGTCTGCTGAGAAGAGAATTACTGCCTACAGGAAAATCTAGGGCATTTGTGAATGACACTCCAGTGACCTTGGAGGTCATGTCTGCTATTGGGGATTTTTTAATAGACATACACTCCCAACACCAAACACTAGATATATTTGACAGCCAATACCAGCTGCATATTATTGATGGTTTGGCAGATAGTAATAGCCTTTTAACAGTCTATCAAGACGTTTTTAAAACCTACCAAAAGGAATCTGATTATTTGAGCAGCTTAGAGAATAATCATTCGCAAGCATTAAAAGAATTTGATTACAATACTTTTTTGTTGGAAGAATTAGAACAGGCGCAATTAAAACAAGGTATTCAAGAAGAATTAGAGGCAAAACAACTGCAATTAGAAAACGCAACAGAAATTATTGAAAAATTGTCTAGCAGTATTGCATCGATTGATTCTGACCCAATAGGTATTTCCAATCAATTGCAGGGACTCAATCAAAATATGGCTAGACTCTCTGCTTTTGGTGAATCTTTTGTCCTTTTAAAAGAACGTTTAAAGGCCATTCAAATTGAACTAATGGATGTATATCAGGAGCTACAAAATGCTGCAGATTCTCAGGAAGAAGACCCAGGTATGTTAGAACAGTTGAATGCTCAACTTCAAAAAATATATAACTTACAGAGAAAACACCAAGTAGACAATACGACATCGCTCTCAGAAATAAGAGACCTATTAAGAGAAAAAGTTTCTTCTGTACTAGAGGGAACTGAAAAAATTGAAAAGCAAAAAGAAAAAGTTAATAACATAGACATAAAGCTTCACAAAATGTCTGGGCAGCTTCACTTAAAAAGAGCAGCGGTGATTCCTGATTTTATAGATCAACTTTCATTAAAACTTCAACACTTAGGCATGCCTAAGGCACTTTTCAAAATTTCATTAGAGCCTCAAAAAAACTACACTATTTCAGGTACAGACACTGTTATGTTTTTATTTTCTGCCAATTCAGGTCAGTCTTTTGGAGCATTAAAAAAGGTAGCGTCTGGTGGAGAGCTATCTAGAATTATGCTAAGTATAAAGGCTCTGCTATCTAAATATGTGTCCCTACCAACCATTATATTTGATGAAATAGACACTGGTGTTTCTGGAGAGGTAGCCACAAAAATGGCTACTATAATGAAAGAGATGGGCTCTGAATTACAGCTTATATCCATTACCCACTTGCCACAGGTAGCTTCTAAAGGAGATTTTCATTACAAAGTTTTTAAAGAAGATGACGGCAAACAAACCCAAACCCAACTAATGTTGTTAAACAAAGACCAGAGAGTGGTGACACTAGCAGAAATGCTAGGTGGAAAACAGTTAAGTGACTCTGCTATTGCACACGCAAAGCAGCTGTTAACATAAGTATTTTTAATACCTTTACCTACCATTAACCAAAGAAATCAATATGGCTTACAATTTATTAAAAGGAAAACGAGGAATTATTTTTGGAGCACTAGATCCAAATTCAATTGCTTGGAAAACAGCAGAAAGAGTTCATGAAGAGGGAGGCACCTTTGTTCTTACCAATGCGCCGATTGCCATGAGAATGGGTCAAATAAATGTTTTAGCAGAGAAAACAGGATCACAAGTAATTCCTGCCGATGCCACAAGCCTTGAAGATTTAACCCATTTAGTAGCTCAATCTACTGAAATATTAGGGGGTAAACTAGACTTTGTCTTGCATTCTATTGGGATGTCAGTAAATGTAAGGAAGGGAAAGGCTTATACAGATGAGAACTATGACTTTACGGCTAAAGGCTGGGATGTTTCTGCACTTTCATTTCATAAAGTAATGCAATCATTATACAAAGCAGACGCAATGAATGAGTGGGGGAGTATTGTAGCCCTTACTTATATGGCTGCACAGAGAACCTTTCCAGATTACAATGATATGGCAGACAATAAAGCTTATTTAGAATCTGTAGCCAGAAGTTTTGGATATTTTTATGGTAAAGAAAAAAGGGTAAGAGTAAACACTATTTCTCAATCTCCAACCCCAACAACTGCTGGTCAAGGAGTAAAAGGATTTGATGGGTTTATTTCTTATGCAGATAAAATGTCACCTCTTGGGAATGCTACAGCAGCAGATTGTGCAGACTATACAGTGAGTTTATTCTCAGACCTAACAAAGAAAGTGACCATGCAAAATTTATTTCACGACGGAGGTTTTTCAAATACTGGAGTGAGCCAAGAAGTGATAGAGTATTTTTCAAAGTAATTTAATCACATAAATAGTGAAGCCATCCATAGTGATGGCTTCTTTGTTCTTATACCTTTTACATGTATTATAACATTAGCTTTGTAGTTCCTATTTATAACCGCCCAGAGGAGATGAGAGAGCTCTTGGAGAGTCTGCTAGTTCAGTCAACTCCAGTTTTTGAAGTAGTAATCGTAGAAGACGGCTCTTCTATAAGCAGTGAAGCTGTGGTAGCTGCATTTAAAGACGTACTTCCTTTGGTTTATTTTTATAAGGAAAACTCAGGACCTGGTGCCTCTAGAAATTACGGGATGAATAGGGCGCAAGGAGACTTCTTTGTAATTTTAGATTCTGATTGCGTACTCCCTCCTGATTATTTAAAATCTGTTCAAGAGTTTCTAATTAGCAAGCATGTAGATTTTTTTGGAGGTTCAGATGCAGCTCATATTTCTTTTAGTTCACTACAAAAAGCAATTAATTTTGTTATGACTTCCTTTTTAACTACGGGAGGTTTGAGAGGTTCAGAAAAATCTATTCAAAAGTTTGAACCTAGGAGTTTTAATATGGGAATATCAAGGCAGGCCTTTAAGCTAAGTGGTGGTTTTGGACTCATACACCCAGGAGAAGATCCAGATTTAACCATGAGGCTCTGGGCCCTTGGTTTTGAGTCTTCCTACGCAGAGAAAGCATTTGTATTTCATAAAAGAAGGATTAGTTGGTCTCAGTTTTATAAGCAAGTACACGCATTTGGTAGTGTTAGGCCTATTTTGATGCAGCGCTACCCAAAGCATGCTAAGCTTACTTTTTGGCTGCCAACCGTTTTTCTTTTTTTAAGCATGGCAGTATTTGTATTTTGTTTTTTAGGTTTTTTTCTACCACTTTTATTAGTTTTTTCATATTTAGCAACGCTCTTTTTAGTAGCTTTATATAAAGAAAAAAACTTAAAAGTTAGTTTTATGGTGGTGCCGGCCTTTTTTATTCAAATGCTTGGCTATGGCTCTGGTTTTATAAAGACATATATTACACTTAAATCTAAGAATCTTCCAGTAGAGGTTTTATTTCCTCATTTATTTTTTAAATCAAAGGATGGGAATCATTAATTTAAATATTTTTAAAGCCTATCAGACAAAACGATTTTTATTGTTTTTTAGTGCGGCCGCCTTTGTTTGGATACTCAATAATTTAACAGACACTTTTGAAAAAGAGATACGCTTTAAGCTGCATTATGTAAATCCCAATAAAGATTTATTTATTAGTGACAAGAACCCAAATGAGGTCTCTTTGAAAATAAAAGCCAGCGGGTATAAATTATTGTTTTTGGCTTTTAGTAAGCCAGATTTAGGCCTAAATATTTCAGGCGTTTCTTATGATAAAAACATGGGATATTTGCTTTCTGAGAACAACCAATTATCTCAATTTCAGTCACAATTAGGAGTTTCTACAGCAGTTTCTGGTTTTACAGCTAATGCTCCAATAGTTTTAAGCCTCTTTAAGCTATCTGAGAAAAAAGTAGTAGTGCGTTTAATGGCTGAAACAGAGTCTAAGTCTAATTTTTTTGTTGTGAGTCAAACACTATCTCAAGACAGTGTTGTTGTTAGAGGGAGTATAGATTTTTTAAAATTTATAAACGAAGTTGAGACAGTTTCATTGAATCTGTCTCAACTAGATAGATCAATAGACACCGTAGTGCATTTAGATTGGCAAAAGTTTGATCAAAAAGGATTTGTTTTGCCAGAAAAACTTGGTCTTAAAATTGAGGTATCAGAATTCTCTGAAATTGTGATTCAGAGCGCTATTAAAGTGTTGAATTTGCCAGACTATATGAAAATTAATTTCTTCCCAAATTCACTTCCAGTGGTAGTAGCGGCGCCACTAGAGTTATTAAAGAATATTTCTTCCCAAGATATTGAATTGCACATTAATTATTTAGATCTTATTAAAGGTGATAAATCAGTTTATTTACCATCAATTAAATCTTTAAATGAGGGTATTTTTAAAGTAAAATTGCAAAATAAAATAGGAGTTGAATATATATTAACAAGTATTAAATGAGATATTTAGTGGCTATTACTGGAGGAATAGGAGTGGGCAAGTCTAAGGTGGCTAGTTTCTTTGAAGCTTTTGGTATTCCGGTTTATTACTCAGATAAAGAAGCTAAGAGAATTATGGAGGAACTCCCTCATTTAAAGAAAAGTATTACATTGCTTTTAGGAACAGAAGCCTATTTAAAAAATGGCCAATTAAATAGAGATTATATAGCTTCTGAAATATTTACAGACTCTAAAAAACTAAAGGCATTAAATGAATTAGTACATAAAGAAGTTAAAATTGATTTTCAGGCTTGGGTAACCGCTTATGATCAAAAACCATCTTTTCCATATCTTATGTATGAGTCTGCTTTGGTTTTTGAAAATGGTTTAGAAAGTCAATTTAATTCTGTGCTTTTAGTCACTGCGCCAGAAAAACTTAGGATAGAAAGATTAAAAAACAGGGATAAGAGATCTGATGAAGGGGTAAAAAGGATTATGGCATCTCAAATGTCAGAGGAAGAAAAAATTAAAAAAGCAAATTTTGTGATAAATAATCAAGACTTGTCAATAACTCTGTTAAATTCTAGCGAAATTCATAATGAAATAATAAATAAACTATAGTATTTCCTGATATTAACTTAAATGTTAATATTATGTTTATTAATTATCTTAATTAGCTGACAATATATAGTTTTGTTAACAGAATTAGTTCACTATGAAAAAAAGACTACTAATATCTTTAATGGTTTTTATGAGCGTATCTCTTTTGGGGATTATTTTCATTCAGGGCTATTGGATTAAAAAGTCTGTAGAGTTTAAGGAAGAAGAATTTAATACTATTGTTTCTGGGGTTTTGGTCAAGGTGACAGAAAAGATAGCCAAGCGAGAAATAGATTCTTATTTTGATGACTTTTTAAGATTAAAAGATAGTATAGGATCTCCAAAATCATCACACCTAAAGAATTTTTTCTTTTTTGACAGAAACTTAAATACAAATGAAACTACAGTTTATTCTCACGGAATATTAGAGGAAGATTACAATATGGCCTCTAGTTTTTTTGATGCAGCACTTGGAATGGATAGTACTATGCTTAAAGGGTATAGAAGTCAAAGGTCAAGGACTATTTTTAAGGAAAGCCAAGGTTTTGATGTTTCTAAATACACCTTTTCTCCTATTGAAAAGCTAGTCATAAATGAAAGACTCACAGAAACAGACAAAACTTTGTTTAACAATGTGTATAGGGAAGGGGCTAATAAGGTGCCTATTCACAACAGGCTTAGCAATCAGGAGATAGCCCTACAGTTAAGTAGAGAGCTTCAAAACAGAGGTTTAGATATTGATTTTGAATACGGTGTATACAGCTTAGACTTACCCACTAAAATTAAATCTAAAAGATTTAAATACGACGCTAATTCTCCGTTTAAAGCACCTTTATTTGAGGACGGTTTTGGGCAGAGTAATTTTTCACTCCATGTGAATTTCCCAAAGAAAAATAAATTTTTATTGGGTTCAATTATTAGCATGGCCCTGATGTCTGTAGTTTTTACTTTAGTAATTATTGCAGCGTTTATTTCAGTGATGTATCAGCTTATTAAGCAGAAAAAAATATCAGAGATTAAATCTGATTTTATCAATAATATGACCCACGAGTTTAAAACCCCTATAGCTACCATTAATTTAGCGGTTGAGGCTATTAAAAACCCTAAAATCATTCACGATCATGAGAAAGTAATGCGCTATGCTACCATGATTAAAGAAGAGAATAAGCGCATGCATGCTCAGGTAGAAAACGTACTTAGAATTTCTAAATTAGATAAAAACCAATTAGAAGTTCAAAAAAAGCCTCATTTACTCCATGAGGTGGTCTCAGATGCCATTACACACATAAGCTTAATTGTAGCAGATAGAGATGGTTATGTTAATACCCATTTTAATGACAATGATGTAAGTGTGTACGCAAGCGAAATGCATTTAACAAATGTATTTGTTAACATCTTAGACAATGCTATTAAATACTCTCCAGAATCACCTAAGATAGATGTGTATACTTCACTAAATAGCGCAGGTGTTTTAATTGAAATTAAGGATCAGGGTTCAGGAATGAGTAAAGGAGTTTTAAACCAGGTGTTTGAGAAATTTTATAGAGAGCACACAGGGAATATCCATAACGTTAAAGGACACGGACTTGGATTGGCCTATGTAAAGAAAATAGTAGAAAATCACCAGGGCCAGGTATATGCTGAAAGTGAAAAGGGAAGTGGAAGCACCTTTTTTGTTCAGTTGCCCTTATTAAAAGAACAATAAATAGACATTATGGAAACAGCTAACAAGAAAATTTTATTAGTAGAAGATGATCCGAATTTTGGAAGTATTTTAAAAGATTATTTAGTCATGAATGACTTTGATGTGGTTTTGGCTAAAAATGGAATGGAAGGCTTTGAAAAGTTTAAAAAAGAAGACTTTGATATTTGCATTCTAGACGTTATGATGCCTTATAAGGATGGGTTTACATTAGCCAAAGAGATTAGAGAAAAAAATGAGCAGGTACCTATAGTATTTCTAACGGCTAAAACCATGAAAGAAGACGTTCTTGCTGGTTATAAGGCTGGAGCAGACGATTACTTAAATAAGCCCTTTGACTCTGAGGTGCTTTTATTAAAGTTAAAGGCTATTCTACAAAGAAAATCTGTTGCTTCAACAGCAGACAGCAAACAGTTTGAATTTGTTATAGGAGACTTTAATCTCAATTCAAAACTTAGGTTTTTAGAGTATAAGTCTACTGAGCCTATTAAGCTATCTCCAAAAGAGAATGAGTTATTGAGGATGCTAGCCCTTCATGAAAATGATCTCATGCCAAGAGAGTTAGCGCTAACTAAAATCTGGAGAGATGATAATTATTTTACATCAAGAAGCATGGATGTGTATATAGCTAAATTGAGAAAATACTTAAAACTAGACTCAAAAGTAGAGATTATTAATATTCATGGAGAGGGATTTAGATTGGTGATTAAAAAAGATTAATTCCAATAATACCACTCTTGTTTTTTAACTGTAGGTATAATAGAGTTTATTAAATCAATTAAAGTCTAACAATGTTATATAATTTATAACTTTATTTTTTTAAAACACATAGTGTAGCGTTTAAATACAATTCACCTATGAATTCTTTTCCTGGGTGTTTTTGTTTAAATAGTCTATAGATTCTTGAAGGGCAGTCTTGTAGTGAACCCAGTGCACATTGGTTTTTTTTCTATTCCAGGTAGCCTGTCTTTTAGCAAACCTCCTGCTGTTTTTTTTAATATCTTCAACAGCTGTTTCAAGATCTATTTGCTGGTCAAAATAGGAGAATAATTCTTTGTAACCAACAGTTTTTAATGCATTTAAGCTTCTTAGCGGGTAGAGTGCTTTTGCCTCTTTTACTAGACCAGCGGTTAACATATGGTCTACTCTAAGGTTTATTATTTTGTACAGATCTTCTCTGGGCGCTTCAATACCAAGGGTATGAACTTTAAAGGACCTAGGCGTTTTAGCTTTGTTTAGAAAACTACTGTATGGTTGTCCAGATACCTGAAAAATTTCTAATGCTCTAATGACTCTTACTGGATTGTCAATGGCAATATTTTGAAAGGAAAGAGGGTCTGCTATTTTGAGCTCTTCCTGTAAAACATTTAGTCCTTCTTTTAAAAGGCGCGTATTTAAAGCTTCCCTAATGCTACCAGGAATCTCTGGAAAATAATCTAGTCCTTCACAAACTGCATCTGTATAAAGCCCACTACCTCCCACTAAAATGGCTATTGAATTTTGCTTGTAGTGCTGTTCTAAAAATGCCATGGCTTCTTTTTCAAAATCACCAACACTGTAGGGCTCATGGATACTCTTGTGTTGTATAAAGTGATGTGGGGCAGCAGCTAGTTCTGCGGGGGTAGGCACTGCAGTGCCTATAGCCATTTCTTTGTAAAATTGTCTGGAATCTGAAGATAGAATGGGTGCCTTAAAATGTGTAGAAATGGCTATAGCCAAACTTGTTTTGCCCACCCCCGTAGGACCAATGATTGAAATTAGATGCTTTTCACTCATAAGGGATTGGCACAATTATAGCAATATACTGCGGAGTCTTTATGGTCTTCTACGCCACAGTTTTGGCAAGATTGGGTATTCAGTGAAACCACTTTCTTTTGTTTATTAAAGGCCACTGTTACAATACCAGTAGGGACGGCTATAATGCCATATCCCATAATCATAATAAGAGAGGCCACTAGCTGACCTAGCGGTGTTTGCGGCGCAATGTCTCCATATCCTACTGTAGTTAAAGTTACAATGGTCCAATAAATACTCATGGGAATGCTCGTAAAACCTGCTTCACTATCTTCAATTAGGTACATAAGGGTACCCATAATTACACAGAGAATAATGACTACGTATATAAATACTAATATTTTATTTTTAGAATCTTTTAGGGCTTGTTTTAAAACAGACGCTTCTCCCAAAAAGCTCACCAATTTTAAAATTCTAAAGATTCTCAGTAGTCTAAATGCTCTAAGGGCTAATAATACTTGAGAGCCAGCAAGGAGATAAGACATATAGAGCGGTATGGTAGCTAGTAAATCTATAATTCCATAAAAGCTAAAAATATATTTCTTGGGTTTTTCAATACACAATACTCTAGCTATGTACTCTAGAGTGAAAAAAATAGTAACGACCCATTCCAATTTCAGTAAAAGATTGTGGTATTTGAGGTCAATATTAGAAATACTTTCTAGCATAACAAGCAGCACGCTAAAAAGAATTAAAAAGACTAATAAAACGTCAAAAGCCTTACCCATAGGGGTGTCTGCCTCATAAATAATTTCATGAAGTTGATTTTTTAATTTTGTTTTAAAACTAATTTTCAAAAGATTGAATTTTTAAGGGCATTTTTTCATGCCCATTAATTAAGATTTTTTTTAAGGAACTATTTTCAATTACGGGGCTTAAGAGCTGTTCTAAGATAGGAATATTATTAATTTGATAGTTGAGTGCTACATAACCAATGCCCTCTAGTCTATTGTTTTTAATTAAATACACACCTTTCTCTCCAGTGTCTCTTCCTTTATCTATCATGACCCCATTATTTACAGGATAGTTTAAAACAAGGGGGGCATTAAGGGTTTTTTTACTTGGAATTCTATTGTATTTAGGACGAAATTTTAACAGGGCAAGCTGACATTTTAATTGGGCCATTAAAAGGCTTCCAGTTCTTGTAACCTTTACCTGTCTCATTTTTTTATTTACACTCTTTCCTATACTAGATTGCCTAGTAAAGAGTTGTGTGATGTCTTTTTTTAATTGATCACTCGCCAATATATAAATAACCTGATCTTCTTTGTCTAGAAAATTGACCAAACCAGTCTCATTGGGAATTTGATCTATTAAGTCTACTTGCTTATTTGTCAGAATACCGGTATTCTCAGATCTTGTTATTTCTGAAATACTTTTGTGGTCTTCTTCTTTGTTGAGTAATAATTTAAATAGTTGCAGGGTAGCAAGCGCATCGCCATTGGCTCTGTGCCTGTCACTCACAGGAATTCCAAGCGCTCTTACCAATTTACCTAAGCTGTAAGATTCCATGTCTGGAATTAGCTTTTTGGAGAGGTCTACTGTGCAAAGTGTTTTTCTCTGGTAGTCATATCCCAAACGCTCGTATTCTGTCTTTAGAATTCTGTAATCAAATTGAGCATTGTGAGCTACTAGTATGCAGTCTTCAGTGATCTCAATAATTCTTTTGGCTATTTCGTGAAATTTGGGGGCAGCAGCCACCATTTTATTATTAATCCCTGTTAGTTTTACAACAAAGGCTTGTATTTCTTTTTCTGGATTTACTAGGCTAATAAATTGATCCGTCACCTGATTTCCGTTAAACTGATGAATGGCAATTTCAGTAATGCCTTCCTCATTGTATTTCCCCCCCGTGGTCTCTATGTCTAGAATGGCATATTTCATGCTGCTAATTTCTTTCTCCAAATATTTTACTTCCCACTCTAATCATGGTACTACCCTCTTTAATTGCTAATTTGTAATCACCACTCATTCCCATAGATAATGTATCAAAATCACAGCCTTTAGAAATACATTGGTCATAGAGTTTTTTAAGATTTTTAAATTCACTTTGAATCTGCTCTTTATTTTCTGTAAAGCTAGCCATTCCCATGAGTCCTTTTATGTGAACGTTTTTAAATGTCTTTAATTGGTCTATAAAGGCTAGTATTTCGTCAGAAGAAAAACCAAACTTTGTTTCTTCTTCTGCAATATGAACCTGTAAAAGGCCTTCAATAACCCTGTTGCTTTTTTCTGCCTGCTTGTTTAATTCCTCCAGCACTTTAATTCTGTCAATGCCATGCACCAAACCCACATAAGGTGCCATGTATTTTATTTTATTGGTTTGTACATTGCCTATCATATGCCATGCTATGTCTTTGGGAAGTGCCTCCCATTTCTGAGTCATTTCTTGAATCTTATTTTCTCCAAAAATGCGCTGTCCAGATTGATAAGCTATATTGATATCGGCCTGTGGCTTGGTTTTAGAAACCGCTACTAGCAAAACCTGCGAAGGAAGTTCTTGTAAAATTTGTTTTAAGTTTTCAGTAATAGACATGGGCTGCTTACTATTAAATTTGCGTGTTTGCTTGTGGTTTTTTAGGGTCTGTGTACTGGTAGAATCCAATCCCGGTTTTAACACCTAATTGTCCTGCCGCAACCATTTTAACTAAAAGGGGGCAGGGGGCGTATTTTGGGTTTTTAAATCCGTCATGCATGACCTTTAATATAGAGAGGCATACGTCTAAACCTATAAAATCTGCAAGCTGTAGTGGCCCCATAGGGTGTCTCATGCCGCCTTTCATAATAGCGTCAATTCCTTCAATGCTAGCCACTCCTTGGAACAAGGCTTCTATGGCTTCATTAATCATGGGCATTAGAATTCTGTTTGCTACAAACCCTGGATAGTCTTTTGCAATTATGGCTTCTTTGCCAATAGTGTTAGTGAGCGCTATGACAGCATTTAAACTTTCTTGATCTGTATGATGGCCACAAATAACTTCTACCAAAGTCATGAGCGGGACTGGATTCATAAAGTGCATGCCAATCACTTTAGTGGGTCTTTTAGTTTGCTGCGCTAGGCATGTAATACTAATAGAGGAAGTGTTAGAGGCTAAAATGGTATGTGGAGCGCTGTGCTTGTCTATCTCTCTAAATACAAGTTCCTTTGCATCCTTGTTTTCACTAATGGCTTCAATTACTAAGTCTGCGTCTTTAACACCTTCTGAAATAACTGTTTTAGTTTCTATTCTGGCTAAAATTGCAGGAATATCTGTCTCTTTAATCAAGTTTTTATCAGCCTGTCTTTTTAAATTTTTTTCAATTTTTTCTTTGGCAAGAGTAAGCATGGCCGCTTCTTTGTCAATGAGGACTACCTGAAATTTATGCATTGCAAATACATGGGCTATTCCATTGCCCATAGTACCGGCCCCTATCACTGAAATGTTTTGTATTTTTTTCATGAAAAACTATTAATAATTTGCAGGGCTATTTCAAGTGCCTTTGTTCCTTGTTTTAAAGAAACTATAGGGTTCCTATTGTTTGTTATAGCAGCTGCAAAAGTTTCCAACTCTTCTAATATAGCATTGTTGTCTATCACTTCTGGTTTCTCAAAATAGATTTGTTTTTTTACCCCCTCTGCATTTTGTAATACCATGTCAAATGGTCCTGTTTCTTTGGGTGCATCTTTCATTCTCACTACTTCAGATGTTTTGGTGAGGAAGTCTACGGATATATAGGCGTCTTTTTGAAAAAACCTTGATTTTCTCATGTTTTTCATAGAAATCCTACTGGCTGTTAAATTGGCTACACATCCATTTTCAAAAAGTAGTCTGGCATTTGCAATGTCTGGAGAGCTACTAATAACAGCTATTCCACTGGCATGAATTTCTTTTACCTCTGAGTGAACTACACTGAGTATTATGTCTATATCATGGATCATTAAATCCAAGACTACAGGAACATCTGTGCCCCTTGGATTAAATTCTGCCAGCCTGTGTGTTTCTATAAACATAGGATTATGAATATGCTCCTTTATCGCTTTAAATGCCGGATTAAAACGCTCTACATGACCTACTTGGCCCTTTACACCAAACTCAGAGGCCAGCGCCAATAAACTTTGAGCTTCTTCTAGAGTGTTAGTAATGGGTTTTTCAATAAATACATGCCTGCCTTTTCTGATGGCTTTTTTGGCTACCTCAAAATGAGACAGGGTTGGGGTCACAATATCTATAACTTCTGACGCCTCTATAAGCGCATCTATTGAATTAAAAAAGCGATACCCTAATGTAGCGCTTATGGCCTCTGCTGCTTTTGTATCTGGATCATAAAAACCAACCAATTCATACTCCTTAGATTGTTGGGCCAATTTTAAATGGATTTTCCCTAAATGCCCCGCACCTAATACTCCAATTTTAAGCATCTGTTTCTATTTTAATACAAAAATAAGGATATGTAGGCATTCTTTTTGTACTATTTCTAATTAATCATTTTTTGAGTTTAACTATCTTAGTGTTTTTAATTTGCTCAACTTGCTCAATACTACAAAACATCAAGGTTTAAGAAATTTATTAGCCGCCAAGCTACAAGAGAAAGGTATTTCTCAATCAGCTGTTTTAAAGGCCATTAAAACGGTTCCCAGGCATCTCTTTTTAGATTCTAGCTTTGAAGACCACGCCTATATGAACAAGGCTTTCCCTATTGGGGCAGACCAGACTATTTCTCACCCTTATACAGTGGCTTTTCAAACAGAATTGTTGGAGGTGCTTCCCACTCATAAAATTTTAGAAATTGGAACGGGTAGCGGATATCAGACTGCAGTTTTATTGGAATTAAAGGCACAGGTGTTTACTGTTGAGCGACAATTAGAGCTTTTTAAGAAGACTCAAATATTTTTTAAAAAGGCTGGTTATAGGCCAAAAAAGCACGCTTTTGGCGATGGTTATTTGGGCATGCCTGAAGACGCTCCTTTTGACGGGATTGTAGTGACAGCTGGAGCTCCTTATGTACCAAAGTCTTTATTGGAGCAGCTAAAAATAGGGGGTAGACTGGTCATTCCCATTGGAGACAAAGAGCAGGAAATGACACTTTATATAAGAACCTCTGCAAATAGTTTTGAGCGTAAGACCTTTGGCTCTTTTAAATTTGTACCTCTTTTGGAGAAGAAAAATTAAAGCGTCCATTTAAAAGCTTTGTATAATATATTCGCTATTTTTTTAGAATGTTTTTTTAAAAAACCAAACCTATCGTAAAGCCTTTTGAGTATTGCCCGCCAAAACAAGATTGCACAAACTCCAATCTCAATAGCCTATTATTTTTAAATCCTATATTTCCAATTCCAAAGGCCACTTCTGTGTAGGGAATTTCTCCAGCCCTCAGTAATCTCTTTAAACTGATTATAGACTCCCAATCTAACTTTCTAAGCAGCGGCATTTTGCCAAGTAAAAACCCTTTAAAGTTATGCTCTAAATGCCACTGAGCAAAAGAGCTGTCTGTACTCATTTCATAGTAAGGAAGAAGATTAAAAATCTCGATATATTCACCCCTGACTACTTTGGTCAGGTTTCCATTAAAATGTTTGAAATCTGTAAACGAAATATCCTTTTCTCTTATGAAACCTCCAAACTGAATAAAGCTACTAAAACGCCCAACCTTATTAAACTCAATGAGCTGTTTGTGTTGTAGCACTATCATGATATGAGGCGCATAGGACTTTAATAAATTCTCATACGCCGGACTGCTGGAGGCACCCACTTTAGTACCGTCTAAGAGGCCCACAGGAGCTATTGGTCTTGCAATGTTAAAGGGTAGTGCGGTTCTCACCTCCAACAAAGCACTTTGTTTATGTGTGTCATTAGTTCCAGAAACATTTGAAAATTGAATATTTATTTCATGGGAAATTTGAGTGAAATTATTAAAGGAATTTTCAGTATAGTCTCTAGGAAATATTGGGTTGTTAGAGAAATAACTGTCTTCTGGATCATTAAAAAAATACTGACTGCTTTTGTTTTTTAGTGCGTTATTTCTTGTGAGTAGTAGCGTATTTTTAATTTTAAGATTGGTTTTTTTAGTATTTTTTGAAAACAAATAATCTAGACAGATAAAGGTAGACTCATATAGTTTAGCGAAATTATCTTCAAAAAATAAACTCCCTATACTATTAGCCCTTGGAACAATAGCTGGGGAGTTATTAAATTGATTTACTTTATTTCCAATGGAGGCAAAAAGAGTAGATTGCCTGCTAAGTGTTTTCCATATTCCTAAAGTAGGCCTAAGTACCTGATCTGTAAATCCGTAGTTTATGGACCCTTTGAGTACTAAGTTTTCAGAAATTTTTTTATAAGTTATTAAACTGCTTTCCCAACCTTGGACTGTATTAAAATGAGTGTTTTGCACTATGGGCTCTATATAAAAGCTCTTTGATTGAAATTGGGCAAAGGGTTTTTGCCATGGCAAGCTCATTGCCCACTGATGTGTTCTGCTATTCTTTGTGTTACGAAGGGAGTCAAATGGGTGTATGGGAAGATTTGCACGGTGCTCTGATTGCCAGCTAAACTGAGGCGCTACGGCCTTAGAAAAACTTTGCGAATGACCAATAGAAGGTAGGATTGTCAGAAGGATAAATAGCCAAATCGACCTGTTTAAATAAACAGACATTTATGAATTAAAACTTTTCTTTATTCTAGCTAAATCTTTTTTAGTATCCCTTTCTTTTAAAGCCTCCCTTTTATCGTATAACTTCTTACCCTTGGCTAGGGCAATATTGAGCTTTGCTATTCCTTTGTCACTGATATAAAGCTGTAAAGGGACAATGGTAAGGCCTGAATTTTTAACTTCCCTATTTAGTTTTTTTAATTCTCTTTTTTGTAATAAAAGTTTCCTAAGTGCCTTTGGCTTGTGGTTGTAGTGACTTCCATGGCTGTACTCATCTACTTGCATATTGACAATAAAAAGTTCTCCTTGTTCACTAAACTCACAGAAACTCTCTGTGATTTGTGCCTTTCCAAGTCTAATAGATTTAATTTCAGTTCCCCCTAGAACAATACCAGCGTTGTATTGCTCTATAAGTTCGTACTCAAATCTAGCCCTTTTGTTTCTAATGTTAATTTTTGGTTGCATGAATACAAAAATAAGCTTCTATCTACTAATCTACATGATATTGTTGCACCAAAATTTGCCCATTAATATATTGGACTTTAAAAACAGTTCCGTTGTCATTATCAGAGAGATCTTTGAATCTTTTTTCTTTTATAAATTCGTTTACAAATGCTGGAGTGGTATTACTGTGACCCACAATTAGTATAGCTGTTCCTTGGTGTTTCTCCAAAAAGGGAGTAGGGTCTAATTTATTTGCATCATAGAATTGAACAGCTAAGCTTTTATTTGTAGCTGTAGGCATAGCTGTTTCTTCAGTTCTATGGTATTTAGTACTATATATAGCTGCTAGTGGAATATCTTTAAAGAAATGAGCCCAATTTTCTGCTCTTATTTTGCCTTCTACAGTTAAATGAGGGTTTTTTTCACTTAGATTACTCCTGTCTTTTTCTGCATGTCTAATAAAGTAGATGGTTGTAGCATTTGAGCTTGGCCATGTATCTGATTGTGCCAGGCATGTAAATGAACCTAAGAGTATGACTAAAAACAGCAATTTTTGCAAGGTATTTTTCATCTTTAAAAATTTTTAACTTGTTTAATTTCCCTCAGTATTAATTGGTCTAAATAGGCTACCGTATTGAGTAAGTATTTGTGGTCTCCAGTAATGCTAGACATACTTACAGCTCCCAGCAGCATGGTCATGAATTGTTTTGAAAATTGAGAGGGAAGTACTCCTACATGTATAATCTGTTCATTTATACCGTCATTTAATATTTTTGTTACCATTTTTTCTAAAGATTTTATGGTGCTTTGTACCGCTAGAGAGAGCGCTTGGTTATTTTCAAGAGCATCTACCCCAACATTTAAAATAGGACAACCTCCTATTGGTCCTGTAAAAAGGGTGTAGTTTTTATAAAATTCCGTGAAGGCAGTGAGTTTTTCTAGTGGGTGTGTTTTTGCGTTTGTTTTAAGGTCTATTAGGCTTACTAATCGGTTGCTGTTGTAAAGATAAGCCGCCAAAGCAAGTGCCTCTTTGTTTTTGAAGTTGCCGTACAAAGCTCCTTTTGTAAGACCAGTAGCCTCTGTAATAGCACTAAGGCTTGTGGCTGCATAGCCGTGTTTGTTGAAAAGAGGTGCCACTTTTTCAATGATGTAGAGGGTTGTTTTTTGCGCTTTGCTAGGCATTCAATTATTTTTTTACTAATATAAAAAAAAGGCCTTTAATGAGGCCTTTTTTAGAGTTTAATATGTTTTAGAAACAATAAAGTGGCATGAGTTTTATTGCAATTACTATTGCCTTTGATAAAGCGTCTATTGTTATTTACTGGCTCAAAAGTTGTTGTGTTGATGCGTTATATTTTAGAGATTCTTATCTTTGCACAAACAATATTGTAGACAAAACACTTTTGCAGACAAAATGTCTATTAAAAGCACTGATAACAAGACACTTATTCTGTTTTAAATTTTAGTTTTTTCACTAATTGAAAATCAAAATATAAATAATGAAATTATTTGATAAGTTTTTTAAAGAAAGCGCTACTAAGAACTCCTCTGGAGAGAATAAGAAAGAATTTGTCTGGACAGCTTTAGAGACCGTCCAGACTCTAGATGAAATAGTGAAAAAGTCAGATGACGCCCTACAGATCATTTATAAACATTCTACCAGCTGTGGCATTAGCAGCATGGTTTTAAGGAAGTTTCAGCTGGCACAAATAGTAAACCAAGGCAAGGCTGCTTATTATTTGTTAGATCTATTGGCTAGCAGAACTATTTCTAATGAAGTTTCTTCAATTTTTGGCGTGCAACACCAGTCTCCCCAGTTATTGATAATTAAAGATGGGGCCGTAGTGGCTCATTATTCTCATTATGAAATTTTGCAAGCCAACATTTTAGATTTTATTTAATGCCAATTGTTCATTAAAACTTAATAAAACACTTAAATTTTTGTTAGTTTCTAGCAGTTAAATAAGTCTTGTATTTGTATTTTTGTATTTCAATTTTAAAGCGCACAATATGCAACGTGATCAGTTAATATTTGATTTAATTAAAGATGAAGAAGCCAGACAAAAAGAAGGCTTAGAACTTATTGCATCTGAAAACTTCACTAGCCCACAGGTCATGGAAGCAGCAGGGTCTGTTTTAACTAATAAATATGCTGAAGGATACCCAGGAAAGCGTTATTACGGTGGTTGTGAAATAGTAGATCAGGTAGAGCAAATTGCAATAGATAGGGCTAAAGAATTATTTGGAGCAGACTACGCTAATGTACAACCACATTCCGGTTCACAAGCAAATGCAGCTGTTTATCACGCCTGTCTAAAGCCAGGAGACACTATATTAGGTTTTGACTTGTCACATGGAGGGCACCTGACCCACGGTTCTCCTGTCAATTTTTCAGGTCGTCTTTACAATCCTACTTTTTACGGAGTAGAGAGAGAGACAGGTTTATTAAACTATGATAAAATTGAAGAAATTGCCATAAAAGAACAGCCAAAACTTATTATTGCAGGCGCTTCTGCCTATTCAAGAGATATAGATTTTAAAAGATTTAGAGCAATAGCAGACAGGGTAGGAGCTCTATTGTTAGCAGATATTTCTCACCCCTCAGGTTTAATAGCCAAGGGAATTTTAAACGATCCTATTCCACATTGTCATATTGTGACTACCACTACTCATAAGACGCTTAGAGGTCCTAGAGGAGGCTTAATTTTGATGGGAAAGGATTTTGACAATCCTTTTGGCATTACCTTAAAAGATGGTTCTCTAAGAAAAATGTCTGCTTTATTAGACCTTGCAGTTTTTCCTGGAAATCAGGGAGGGCCCTTAGAACACATAATAGCAGCAAAAGCTATTGCTTTTGGAGAAGCACTCACTGATGAATTTTTGCATTATATGTTACAGGTTAAAAAGAATGCAGCCGCTATGGCAGCTGCCTTTGTAGCTAAAGATTACCAAATTATTTCTGGTGGGACAGACAATCACATGATGCTTATAGATTTACGAAACAAAGGAATTACTGGTAAACTAGCAGAGTTCGCTTTAGTTCAAGCAGATATTACAGCCAATAAAAACATGGTTCCTTTTGATGATAAATCACCCTTTGTAACTTCTGGAATTCGTTTTGGAACAGCGGCTATTACTACTAGAGGATTAAAAGAATCGGACATGCAAACTATTGTAGATTTAGTAGATAGAGTGATTTGTAATCCAGAAGATGAAGTGGTATTAGAAGAAGTAAGAGATGAGGTAAATGCGCTCATGTCTCACAGGCCACTTTTTAACTTTTAAAAGCTATTTATATTACAGATTAAATGGGGACTATGTGAATGCATATCCCCATTTAAATTTTTATATCTAAATAAATACTTCAGAAACATTTTTCGGAATTCGCTTTGGCTTAAAACTTAACGAGTCTAATAAGCACCACTCAGTTTGAGAAACTACAATAGGAGTTTCTATATCATTTAAATAAAACGCTACTACTCTGGTGGCCATAGCACCCGAAGAATTTTTAATATAGGTCTTTAGCATTAATTCATCACCTAACACAGCGGCTTTGTGGTACTCAATACAATGTTTTGTAACTACCCATACCCATTTTTTAATCATGTCTACAGGCGCTTTAGTATTCCAATGTAAAGCTGCAATCTCCTGTACCCATTGCACATACCTTACATTGTTAACATGGTTTAATTGATCTAAATCTTGAATAGATACTTTTATATTAATTTCAAACATTATTTCTTTTCTAAGCTCACTTCAAATATTTTATCCCATTTTTTTCCTGTGACAAAAAATGTCTTTCTTCCAGGATGGTATGCAATTCCATTTAACACGTCAACCTCTGAATGCTGTGTCACTAATTTTTTTAATCCAGAAAAATTAACTACTCCTTCAATAGCCCCAGAGCTAGCATTTATTATCATGACACTTTCTTTTTGGTACACATTTGCGTATATGTTGCCATCTACATACTCTAGTTCATTAGTATCTTTAAAAAAACCTTTGTGGGTGACCAGTTCAATATGGTCTAATTCTTTTAAACTTACGGGATCTAAAGTCCATATTTTTTGAGAACCGTCGCTTTTAAAAAACTTAGATCCGTCATTACACAATCCCCAGCCTTCTTTACTTTGTCCATAAGTGAATTGAGAAATTTGTTCAAAAGTATTGATATCAAAAATAAAACCTTTGCCACTTTGCCAAGAAAGCATATATATTTTGTTGTTAAGAATACTAATGCCTTCTCCAAAAATAGCATCTGGCAATGAAACCTTTTTTAGAATTTCCCCCGTTTTATAATTGAGCTTTCTCAATGAAGAAAAACCTTTTAAGCCTGTGCTTTCATATAAAGTGTCATTGTAAAATTCCAATCCTTGGGTATAAGCATTGCGGTCATGAGGGTAAGTGTTTAAAATTTTATAAGTGTATAAGCTAGGAGGTGTTTTGGCAAATACCTGAATTTTTTCACTTATTTTATATTGGCCATCTTTATATTTAATAGCCACCTCTAATGTTTTATTGCCTAAAGATTGCACTTCTAAAGCTAAGCTATCTCCTTGAAAATTAAGTTGCTTTCCATCAATACTAAAAACCAAGCTTTCAGGAGCTAAACCACTTTTGTTTACAATGTTGTATGTAACCCAGTCGCCAGATTTAATGTGATTGTTTTTAGAGACTACTTTTAACCCAAAAGGAGCAGTGTTTTTATTTGACCCCCCACAGTTTACAAATAAAACACTTAATAAGCTGATTAATAATATCTTATGAAATTTCATATAGTTCTATAAAGTTTCTACAAGATATCTATTAAAAATTAGATGGTAAAATCATCTTTAAAAAATCCGAAAAGCTTTAAGGTTTCCTTATATTTGCACGGGCAAGTCCTATACGACCAGCTCCTACAGAATCCCCCAGGGTGGGAACACAGCAAGGGTATGTGGTCGTAGCGGTGCGATGTAGGTAGCTTGCCCTTTTTTTTGTTTCTTTGTTTTATAATCACATATGAAACCTCTTCCCATAGTTCTAATTACAGGCGCTTCTTCCGGCATAGGAAAATCTATTGGTATTTACCTCACCCAAAAAGGTTGTAAGGTGTATGGTACCTCTAGGAATGCTGAAGATCACAAGGAATTTAATAGCTTTAGCTTACTTAGCTTAGACGTTTCAAGGCCAGAATCCATACAGGCAGCTGTAGATCACATTATTGAGAAATCTGGTAGGATAGATGTGCTTATTAACAATGCTGGGATAGGGATTACAGGGCCACTAGAAGAAACACCCCAATGTGAAATAGACCATTGTTTTAATACAAATTTTAAAGGTCCCATTCGCGTCATTCAAGCAGTGCTTCCTTCTATGAGGAACAGTAAACAAGGCCTTATTATTAATATCACTTCCATAGCAGGCGCTATGGGTTTGCCATTTAGAGGGATTTATTCTGCCTCTAAAGCGGCATTGAGTGTGGTTACTGAAAGCTTTAATTTGGAGCTTAAAAAATTTGGAATTAACTGTTGCAGCCTAGCTCCTGGAGATTTTGCAACCAATATAGCTGCAGGACGTTTTCATGTGAAGTCAGATATAGTATCACCTTACCATCCCTTATACCAAGAAAATTTAAACCAAATGAATGCAGATGTTTCCTCAGGGTCAGATCCTATAGCAGTGGCACATGCTGTTTTTAAAATAATGAATGCAAATAATCCAAAAATCCATTACGTAGTTGGTAGCCCTTTGCAGCGATTCTCTCTGGTACTAAAAAAATTGCTCCCCAGTAAGATGTTTGAACGAATGTTAGCCAAACATTATCACTTATAATATTGAAATTACTATGCTTTGGCCTTTGGCCGATGCGTCAAATACATTCATTTAAAACAAAGTATCTTATGAAATTTTTTATTGACACAGCCAATTTAATCCAGATCAAAGAAGCTCAAGATTTAGGAATTCTAGACGGAGTAACCACCAACCCATCCCTTATGGCAAAAGAAGGGATAACAGGTCAAAACAATATTTTAAAGCACTATGTGGCTATTTGTGAAATTGTTACTGGAGATGTTTCTGCAGAAGTAATATCAACAGACCTAGAAGGAATGATAAAAGAAGGAGAAGCCCTAGCAGCCTTGCACCCTCAAATTGTAGTAAAGATTCCTATGATTAAAGAGGGAATTAAAGCTATTAAATATTTTTCAGACAAAGGGATTAGAACTAATTGTACACTAATTTTTTCTGTAGGACAAGCCTTATTAGCAGCTAAAGCTGGAGCTACTTATGTATCTCCTTTTATAGGAAGATTAGACGATATTTCAACAGATGGGCTTCACTTAATAGCTGAAATTAGACAGGTATATGACAACTATGCTTATGAAACACAAATTCTAGCTGCCTCTGTGCGCCATACCATGCACATTATTGATTGCGCAAAAATTGGAGCAGACGTTATGACGGGGCCTTTATCTTCAATAGAGGGTCTGTTAAGTCACCCACTTACAGACATAGGTTTAGCTAAGTTCTTAGAAGATCACAAAAAAGGAAACTAAGTTTTTATTGATTTTTTAGATTGTATAAATCTGCAAATGCATTTACAATAACACCCTTGTTTGTGATAATCCCTTTGTTAAGGTGATCTATCACTAGGGTGTTTTTTAATGACTCATAATTTTCAGATCTAAATTGATTCTCTTTTATTAAGCCATAAGTTAAAATTGTTTTTTGCCATTCATTGTATTCAGTGTCTGTGTTAATTCCAATAAAGGTAAATTCAGGATATTGTTTAGTTAGCAGTAGAAGTTGCTTCTGAATATTAGTGAAATGAGTTTTATGTTGATCACTCCAAAAATAAAATACAGCTAGTTTATCCTGAGCAATAGAAGACAATTTAACGGGATTTCCATTAGTATTAATCAATGTCACAGCAGGAAGTTTGTTATTTGGCTGTAAATGGCTAATATCCTTTTGCAAACTAATAATTTCTTGCATATGGCTATTATTGGGATTGTAATGCCTAAAAGAGGTCATAAATCTTTCTGTATTTTCCGGACTATCTTTTATTTTAAGTAAGTAGTGAATTACCACATTTCTGTAAAGATTGTCTTTTAGTTTTTTTTCTTGCACTAAACTGTCAATCAGCTTTAATTTATGTTCATTAAAATGAACCGCATCTGTATTGCTTATTTCTTGACCACATTTAGCATTGCATTGTATATAAGCTAAGTTGCCTAGATGGTATTTCATAAAGTTGTAATAGGGTCTAAAATAAATCAGATCCTTATTGTTAAGGCTTAGATTTTTTCTATACTCATAAAAGTTGTTTGGTATGTTGTGAAGCGTCTCTTCTTGTGCAGCTATTTTATGATAAAAAGGATATTTTTCTTTGTAAATAAACGCATTGTAATCTATAGTAGCGTTTATTAGAGCAATTGCTCTATCAGAAAGTTTAACCTCCTCTAATAGTGAAGATAATTGTTCTATTTTTTCTTTTCTTAAAGACTCTATTTTTTCGTTGAAAACTTTGGGTTCTAATTGGAAATATTGATCTATAATTTTTTCATCCTCCTCATTGGCCAAAAAGAGCTCAACAATAAAATTATTTATTTCTTCACCCTTTCCAGAAAAAGCCATAGACTCATCAAAGTCAACGGTGTTTAATCTAAGGGTAAGACTGTCTCCCTTTTCAAGATAAACATAATGAAATTGAGGACTGTGGTCAAAGTGATACAATCCTTCGGAATTTGTTTTAAAATTAATCTTAAATCTGTTTTGTTTATCTAGTCTGGCAGAATCTATGATTTGGTCGTCTTTATATAAGACCACATAAGAACTTGTAGGGTTTACAATTTCGCCAGCAAAGTATACAGAAGCAGGGCTTTTGTCTATGACACCGCAGCTGTTAGTAATGAGCCATAAAAGAAAAAGAGAGAATCTTTTCATAATATATAAATGCTTAGTACAAAGGTACAAATGGGGCTTTAGTCATTTTGTTAATAGTGCGTTAAAAAAATAAACACGATTTTTTTTATAAAATTAAATTCATGCTAAATAAACCTATATATTGTTGGGATTTAAAAGGTTTTCCAACTATAAAATTTATATTTTTGCAAAAAATTTATTTATGCTATCTGTATCTAATTTATCTATCCAATTCGGGAAACGCGTACTTTTTGACGAGGTAAACATAAGCTTTACCCAAGGCAATTGCTATGGTATTATAGGGGCAAATGGTGCTGGTAAATCTACTTTTTTGAAGTTTTTAGCTAAAGAATTAGATCCTACTTCTGGTCACGTCAATTTAGAGCCAGGAAAAAGGATGTCTATTTTAGAGCAAAACCACAACGCATATGACCTAGACACAGTTTTAGAAACAGTTGTGAAAGGTAATAAACCCCTGTTTAAAATAAAGAACGAGATAGATGCGCTTTATGCAGATTACGATGATAAGCACGCAGACAGAATAGGAGAGTTACAGGTTCTATTTGAAGAGATGAATGGCTGGAGCGCAGATAGTGACGCGGCTGCCATGCTTTCTAATTTAGGAATTAATGAGTCATTTCATTACACCCTCATGTCTGACCTAGACCCTAAACTAAAAGTACGTGTTCTATTGGCGCAAGCGCTTTTTGGATCACCAGATGTGCTTATTATGGATGAGCCCACCAATGATTTAGATTATGAAACTATTTCTTGGCTAGAAAGCTTTTTAGCAGACTATGAAAATACAGTAATTGTTGTTTCTCACGACAGGCATTTTTTAGATTCTGTTTGTACTCATATTGCAGATATTGACTTTGGAAAGTTAAACTTGTATTCTGGAAACTATACTTTTTGGTATGAAAGCAGTCAGTTAGCTTCAAGACAAAGAGCTCAACAAAACAAAAAGTCAGAGGAGAAAGCAAAAGAATTGCAAGAGTTTATTATGAGGTTTAGCGCCAATGTTGCTAAAAGTAAGCAAGCCACTTCAAGAAAGAAAATGCTGTCTAAACTTAAGGTAGATGATATTAAACCATCTAGTAGAAGATACCCAGCAATTATATTTGAAAGAGAACGTGAGGCAGGAGACCAAATATTGAATGTTCAAGGTTTGAGTGCTTTTTCTGAAGATGGAGATCTGCTATTTAAAGGAGTAGACTTAAACTTAGCTAAGGGAGATAAAATAGCAATTTTTTCTAAAGATGCCAGAGCTACAACTGCATTTTATGAGATTATATATGGGAATAAGAAAGCCCAAAGTGGTGAGATTCAATGGGGAATTACCACCAATCAATCTTATTTACCAGCAGATAACTCCAGTTTCTTTATAGCAGACAATAGCTTAGTAGATTGGCTAAGACAATGGGCTAAGACTGAAGAGGAAAGAGAAGAAGTTCACATTAGAGGTTTTCTAGGAAAAATGCTTTTTAGCGGAGAAGAAGCCTTAAAAAAGGCAGGAGTACTCTCTGGAGGGGAAAAAGTAAGATGTATGCTGAGTAGAATGATGATGCTTAGGGCTAATGTTCTTATGTTAGATGAGCCCACCAATCACTTAGACTTAGAAAGTATTACTGCTTTTAACAATTCACTTAAAATTTTCAAAGGCACTATTTTATTCACTACTCATGATCATGAATTTGCTCAGACGGTTGCCAATAGGGTTATAGAATTAACGCCAAATGGTGTGATAGATAGGTATACCACATTTGATGATTATATGTCAGATAAGGACATAAAGGCTCAGAGAGAAAAATTGTATTTAGTAAAGTAAGGCCCTGCCTTAAATAATTTTTAAGCCTTATTTAAGGCAGTCCAAATTTATGCTACCTCAAGCTTGCATTAATTTCATTTTCAAACGCTAGTTGCAATTTGCTCATAATTTTATCTATTTGTTTCTCTTGTAGCGTGGCTTGGTTGTCTTGTAGGATGAAGTTTACTCCATAAGATTTTTTTCCTTCAGGTAAATTTTTCCCAGTGTACACATCAAACAGACTGACGTCTTTTAAATACTTTTTTTCAGTATTCATAGCAATTGTTTCTATTTGCTCAAAAGAAACTCCTTTGTCTATTAAAAGAGCAAAGTCTCTAAAGACTTCTGGATATTTTGGAATTTCCTGAAACTTCACAGAATCACTTGAAATGGTTCTTAAAATGGCGTCCCAATTAAAGTCTGCAAATAGCACTTCTTGTTTTATATCTAGTTTTTTACAAATAGAGTCTTTAACGACTCCAAAAGAAACCAAAACCTCTTTTCTGTTGGCATAACTAATCCCTTCAGAAAAAACATCTGATAGATCAAAGTTATTTTTCCATTTAAGGACTCCTAATTTAATTAAGATTTTGTCTACTATGGCTTTTAAATAGAAGAAATTAGATTTTTCTTTTAGGGAATACCAACTGTCTTTACCTCTGTCTCCAGTAATTAATATGCTTAAATGTTTCTGTTCAAACCTTTCATTTTCACTTTGGTGGTAAGTTTTTCCAAATTCAAAAAGCTGTAAATTACTAGCTTTTCTATTCAAATTATAGGCTAGGGTTTCAAGTCCAGTAAATAGCATAGACGTTTTGAGAACACTTAAATCTGAGCTTAAAGGGTTTAGAATTGTAACTTCATTTAAAACAGATGGGTCTTTAGTGAGCGCTAAGTGGCTTTTGGTAGTAAGGCTATTGGTCATAATTTCATTAAAACCTTGAGCAGCTAAGAAATTTCCTAAATGATTTTGAATTAAATGATCTGAGTTTCTATCTGTATGCGCTACAGATGCATTTATTTTTTTTGAAAAGTGAATATTGTTATACCCATATACCCTAAGTATTTCTTCTATAACATCTACTTCTCTTTGAACATCTATTCTGTAAAACGGAATAGTAAGCCCCAAGCCAGATTCTGTCACATTATTAACCTTTATCTCTAAAGAGCTTAAAATACTCTTAATAGTATCGGTAGGAATCTCCTCACCAATAAGGGAGTAAATACTTTCAAAACTTAAAAAAACTTGGTAGTCCTCTTCTTTTTTAGGGTACAAATCAATAATATCTGAACTTATTTTACCCCCCGCTATTTCTTTAATTAAAACAGCGGCTCTTTTTAATGCGTATTCTACTAAGTTTATGTCTATTCCTCTCTCAAACCTAAAAGAGGCATCTGTGTTTAAACCGTGTTTTTTGGCAGTTTTTCTAATGCTTACAGGATTGAAATAGGCAGCTTCTAGAAAAATACTAGTGGTAGTACTGGTCACTCCAGAACTAAGACCTCCAAAAACACCAGCTATGCACATGGGCTTTTCTGCGTCACAGATCATTAAGTCTTCATTTGAAAGCGTCCTTTCTACACCGTCTAGCGTGGTGAATTTTGTGCCTTCTGGAAGTGTTTTTACTAAGATTTTTTTTCCTTTAATCTGTTCAAGATCAAAAGCGTGTAATGGCTGCCCTAGTTCGTGAAGCACATAATTAGTAACATCTACAATATTGTTTATGGGCTTAAGACCAATAGCTTTTAGCCTATTTTTAATCCAAGTTGGACTTTCTTGAACCTGTAGTTCAGTGATAGAAATTCCAGCATATCTAGGTGCTAATTTAGAGTCACCTACTACAACTTGTACTCCAGAAAATCTATTGTCTATTGAAAAGCTCATGACAGAAGGGCTTATGAGTTCTTTTTGAATTCCCTGTTGTATAAGACCAGCTCTTAAATCTCTAGCCACTCCAAAATGGCTCATAGCATCAGATCTATTTGGCGTGAGCCCTATTTCAATCACTTCATCTCTCACTACATTAAAAACGGTATTACATGGAGTACCAGGAAGGAGGTCATTATCTAAAATCATTATTCCTTCATGGCTATTTCCTAGGCCAAGCTCGTCTTCAGCACAGATCATTCCGTGAGACTCTTCTCCTCTAATTTTTCCCTTTCTAATGACCCAAGATTCTCCATCTGGAGTATATAATGTAGTTCCAATAGTGGCAACTGCTACTTTTTGACCCTTGGCTACATTAGTAGCTCCACAAACAATTTGCAAGGGGATATTTGAGCCTATAGAAACAGTAGTTATTTGTAGTTTATCTGCATTTGGGTGTTTTGTACAGCTAAGTATATGGCCTACTACCACTCCTTGAAGTCCTCCTTTTACAGACTCAAAGGGAATAACCCCTTCAACTTCTAAACCTAAATCTGTCAATAATTGAGAAGTCTTGTCTATACTCCAGTCCGTAGCAATAAATTCTTTTAACCAGTTGTAAGATATTTTCATAATAGCGTTGTCAACTTACAAATATAAACATTGCCAAGTATAGGGTTCCTATTGAAAATACAAAATAATTAAAAAAAGAATAAGGACTAGATAATAGTAGACTTGCCTAAGTCTATATTTTCATCATTAATCACTCCAATATCTTCAGAGTCTATAATTGCTGCTGCAATAAAATCTCCTAATTGGTTACAATTAAAAGGGGCAGTAAGGGTTTTTTCCAAAGTGAACATGCCTCTTTCACTAGCCTTGTCAATAGCTAGTTGTATAGACCTAGCCTCTTCTTGCAAACCAAATCTAGAAAGCATAAGCGCTAGGCTGTAAATTAAAGCAATGGGGTTTGATAATCCTTGTTTAATAGCAGAAAAGGAAGTGCTTAACGGTTCGAAAATATTTATACCCATACCCATATGCGCTAATGGAAGCAGGTTTTGAAGGCCAAACAATACTTTGGACTGAGATTGAAGTACAGGTCCCTGAATTTCGTCTGCAAATATGCAGTCTAAGTTTTCTGGAGCTTTTATAAGCTGTTTTATGAGTTCTTCAAAAGAAACCAATCTCACTCTTATCATGGGGTAACTGAGAGAAATTTCACTTAGTGTTTTTTCCCACAGGGCCAATTTAGCTGGACCATTTGGCAATGAAACTGTTAAATTTTGATTTCTATTTTTAGCTGTTTTAAATGCTAAATGGAATAATTGGTGCACCCCCTGTGTGTTTGAGTAATAAGTATCTGAAACTATAGAACTATTGCTCAAATTGGCTTGGTAGTGACCAGATTTAAGTGCTGTGAATATTACAAAGTCAATAATTTTGTTTTCAAATCCTGTTCTTACACTAATTTGTTTGGGAAATGGCAAAACAGGACTTATAGTGGAATAGCAATCTAAAGCAGCAGTAAGTGAAACAAAATCTCCATTTTTGTTCTTGTAGTAGGGCTCTTTGTTAAGTGAAAAACTGCTTAAAACAGCGTCAGATTTTTTACATGCTAAGACGGCGTCTTCATTAAGCCACACAGAATTTTGACGCTTAAAGCTAGGTAGAAAAGACAAAGAAAAATGATGGTTGTAATTTTCTTCAATTGCATGCAAACATTTCACCACTTGGTTCATCACTTCAATTCCGTGATCATGGTGCGCTAACAAAGCAATATTTAGGTTCATAGTTCTTTTTTAAAAATACCTTAACTGAATTAAAACTCAAATCCTGTTTGAGTCATTATTTTATGAATTCCTTGGTCTGTGACTTCTTTATGGCTATCTGCATAGTGAAGGAATAAATCATACACTTTATCTAGCTGTACCTTTGTGAGTTCGTAGCCTACATTTTTTGCTCTGTAGGCCAGTGCAGCTCTACCGCTTCTGGCAGTTAAAATAATAGAAGACTCAGTAACACCAACATCTACTGGGTCAATAATTTCATAGGTTTCTCTATTCTTAATAACACCGTCTTGATGAATGCCAGAACTGTGTGCAAAAGCATTTGCGCCCACTATAGCCTTATTAGGTTGTACCATCATCCCCATATTTCTAGACACCATTAAACTGGTGTCATTTAATAGTTTTGTATTTATGCTGGTATCTAAATTTAAGTAGGGGTGCTGCTTTAATATCATAACCACTTCTTCTAGTGCCGTATTTCCCGCTCTTTCCCCAATTCCATTGATGGTACACTCAATTTGTCTGGCTCCATTTTGTACTCCAGCTATAGCATTGGCAGTGGCTAAACCTAAATCATTATGGCAATGGCATGAGAGAACAGCTTTGTGTATACCAGTAACATTATCTTTTAAATACTTTATTTTTGCACCGTATTCTTCAGGTAAGCAGTAGCCTGTAGTATCTGGAATATTTAAAACAGTAGCTCCCGCTTTTATAACTGCCTCACATACTCTAGCTAGGAATTCATTGTCTGTTCTTCCTGCATCTTCTGCGTAAAACTCTACATCTTCAACAAAGGTTTTTGCATATGAAACTGCTTTTACAGCCCTTTCAATAATGGCCTCTTTATTTGAATTAAACTTGTGTTTAATATGTGAATCTGAAGTGCCAATACCAGTATGAATTCTTGGCCTCACAGCGTATTTTAGAGCTTCAGCAGCAACTTCTATATCTTTTTCTACAGCTCTAGTTAAACCACAAACAGCTGCATTTTTAACTAATTTAGAAATGAGCATGACAGAGTTAAAATCTCCAGGAGATGACACAGGAAAACCTGCTTCGATAATATCTACACCTAATTCATCTAATCTAGCTGCAATTTCTAATTTCTGAGGGGTGTCTAATTTACATCCAGGAACCTGTTCTCCATCTCTTAGTGTGGTGTCAAAAATAAATACCTTGTCTTTACTCATTATATTTCCGTAATTTGGTCTATAAAACGAAGATAATAATTGCTGTTGAGTAAACCCAAATTTTAATATAAGTTTTACAATAGACAGCCTTTGACTCAAATCATTAAAAACCTTAAAATCAATAATTTAGTACCGCTATAATACGATGACAAATCTGCACAAGGACCCACTATTTGTTTTGGTAAAATCCCTCTCTAAGTCTGAGAAGCGTCAATTTAAATTATACGTAGGGAGATTAGGGGTAAATACAGACGCTAAATTCTTAGCATTATTTAATCTACTAGACCGTTCAAAGCTGTATGCAGAGAAACATATTTTGATTAGTGGAATTGTAAAAAAGTCTCAATTGTCTAATTTAAAGGCTCATTTATACAAACAAATTTTAGTTTCACTAAGGTTAAACCCTGTCAATCAAAATATTAGAATACAGTTAAGAGAACAGTTGGATTTTGCTACTATTTTATATCATAAGGGTCTTTATAAACAAAGCCTCAAGATTTTAGACAAAGCAAAAATATTTGCTATTGAACAGCAGGAAAAAAATATAGCCTTTGAAATTGTTGAGTTAGAGAAAGTAATCGAGACCCAATACATTACTAGGAGTATTCCTGATAGAGCAGAAGAACTTGTAAATCAAGCTAGAGAGTTATCATATCAAAATGTAATGACTAGTAACTTGTCTAATTTATCCATTCAGCTATACAGTATGATGCTCAAAGTAGGCTATGTGAGATCAGATACTGATTTAACAAAAATTAAAACTTATTTTGAAGAACACTTGCCAGATTATGAAATTGAAAATTTAGGTTTTAGAGAAAAGCTATGGTTGTATAAAGCTTATTTGTGGTACAGTTTTTTAATTCAAGATTTTTTGTCTTGTTATAAATATGCAAGTAAGTGGGTACAGCTATTTACAGATCAAAAAGAAATGATACAGATACACCCAGTATTTTACATAAAGGGAAATAATTATTTATTAGAATCTCTTTTTTACGTGAAGTATGCGTCTCAATTTAAAGAAAATTTAGCGCATATGGAAGCTGTTTTAAACAGTGATTTTTTTCCTAAGAATGACAATATAAGTTCGCTTTCTTTTTTGTATCTAAACTCTAATAAATTAAATCTTCATTTTTTAGAAGGAACTTTTAGCCAGGGCCTTTATTTGGTTAATTCTATTAATTATGGCATTGAAAAACACTACGACAGGTTAGATCAACATCACATTATGTTATTGTATTATAAAATAGCCTGTTTGTATTTTGGGGTTGGAGATCATAAAAATTGTATTGTTTATTTAAAGATGATTATTCAAAATAAACATTTAAAAATGCGAGAAGATCTCATGTGCTTTGCAAGGGTTTTAAGCCTAGTTGCTCATTATGAATCTGGAATGGATTATCATTTAGAAATACAACTCAAGAGCACTTATAAGTTTTTGTTAAAAATGAATGATCTGCATGCTGTACAAAAAGAATTGATTGTTTTTCTAAAGAGCTTGGGGCAAATCTACCCAACAGACTTGCCAGACGCTTTTAGAGCATTACATTCACGCTTGTTGCTTTACGAGGACCATCCTTATGAAAAAAGAGCTTTTTTATACTTAGACATTCTCTCTTGGCTAGAGAGTCATTTAAACAATAGGCCTGTGTCTGAAATTATTCGTGAGAAAGCACTTAGTAAACTCCGTTAAAAATACCCATATCATTTTTTCTTACAACTATTTGCTTTTCAATTAAAAAATAAGAATTCTGGTTAGTATTAAAGGCAAGCCAACCAAAGAGAGTCATTTGGAAGCGGGGCCTCTATAGTTATTTTTGTTTTCTTTACAGGGTGAATAAAAGAAATGTTCTTTGCATGAAGATGAATACTTCCATCTGAGTTAGACCTTGAAGCTCCGTATTTTAAATCCCCCTTTATTTGGCACCCTATAGCCGCTAATTGTGCTCTTATTTGGTGGTGTCTACCTGTGTACAAGTCAATTTCTAGTAAAGAGTAACGATCTAGTTTTTTGATGACTGTATATTTTAAACGAGCTAATTTTGACTCTGGTATCTCGTTAAAATGGGCATATGATTTATTTTGTTTATTATTTCTAACAAGCCAATGTTCAAGAATATCTGATTTTTTTTCTGGCGGATTTTGAACTACTGCCCAATATGTTTTTTGTGCTTCTTTGTTAGCAAATAAGGCGTTCATTCTAGGTAAAATTTTAGAAGTTTTTGCAAAAACAACTACTCCAGAAGTGGGCCTATCTAACCTGTGAGGTACTCCTAAATATACATTACCAGGTTTTATATCTCTAATTTTAATAAACTCTTTAATCTGTTCACTCAGTGGAGTGTCACCTGTTTTATCACCCTGAACTAGGGTTCCAGGTACTTTGTTGATAGCTATAAGGTGGTTGTCTTCAAAAATAATGTCTAGGAGTTTCAAATATTGAATTTTTAATATTGTTCCTGAGCATTTGGAAAATCTTTATTCTTAACATCAGATACATATTTTCCAATAGCGCTGGTCATGTCTTCGTATAAATTCATATACCTTCTTAAGAATCTAGGAGAAAATTCTTTAGTCATTCCAAGTAAGTCGTGAATAACAAGTACTTGTCCGTCTACGCCACCACCGGCTCCTATACCTATGATTGGAATACTCACACTTTTTGCCACTTCTTCTGCCAATGCTGCTGGAATTTTTTCTAATACAATTGCAAAACAGCCCAATTGTTCTAGCATGATAGCGTCTTCTTTTAGCTTTTTAGCCTCGGAATCTTCTTTGGCCCTTACGGTGTATGTGCCAAATTTATAAATAGATTGTGGAGTAAGTCCTAAGTGGCCCATTACAGGAATACCTGCATTTAAGATTCTTTTTACGGATTCCTTAATTTCTTCTCCTCCTTCTACTTTAACAGCATGACCGCCACTCTCTTTCATAATTCTAATAGCAGACCTCAAGGCTTCTTTAGGATCACTCTGATAACTTCCAAAAGGAATATCTACTACAACCAGAGCTCTACTAATAGCTCTAATCACAGAAGAGGCATGATATATCATTTGGTCTAAAGTTATGGGGAGTGTGGTTTCATGTCCAGCCATGACATTACTTGCAGAATCTCCCACCAAAATAACATCTACTTGTGCGTGTTCTACAATTTTAGCCATGGTATAATCATAGGCCGTTAGCATAGAAATTTTTTCTCCTCTGGATTTCATTTCTGATAAAGATTGTACAGTAATTTTTTTGTATTCTTTTTTAGCTACAGACATATGCTCATGTTTTAAAACATAAAAGTAAGAAGTTTTATGTGAAACTTAAGGTATTAAATAGGGATAAATTAGTGTTTACAGGATTAACAAAACACCTGGTGTTATTCAGAAACACTAGCAGTCACTTAAATAAACACCCACTGCTAAGCCACCCGTAGAGGTCTCTTTGTATTTGCTGCTCATATCTTTGGCAGTTTCCCACATAGTTTGCACCACTTTATCTAATGGTATTTTGGCGTTTTCAGGAGATGAATTTAATGCCAATTCTGCAGCATTAATAGCTTTAATGGCTCCCATAGAATTTCTTTCTATACAAGGTATCTGAACTAGCCCACCGATAGGGTCACAGGTCATACCTAAATGGTGCTCCATGGCAATTTCTGCAGCCATTAAAACCTGCTCTGGACTGCCGCCTAAAAGCTCTGTTAATGCACCGGCAGCCATGGCAGAAGATACTCCAATTTCTGCCTGACAGCCACCCATGGCAGCAGATATGGTGGCTCCTTTCTTAAAAATACTACCTATTTCACCAGCTACTAGTAAGAATTGTTTTATCTCTTTAAAGGTAGCCTGGTGATTTTCTATGACCATATAATACATGAGAACAGAAGGAATTACTCCGGCACTGCCGTTAGTGGGAGCGGTCACCACCCTTCCAAGTGAGGCATTTACTTCGTTCACACTCAAAGCAAAACAACTTACCCATTTTAAGATCTCTCTAAATTTTACTTCTGTCTTTCTTATTTCTACCAGCCAACTTTGGGGACTGTCATAAATGTGGTTCCCGATTAAACTTTGATGCATATCAAAAGCCCTGCGTCTTACATTTAAGCCTCCAGGAAGATTACCTTCTGTATGACAGCCAGTGTACATGCACTGTAACATGGTGCTCCAAATATCTTCAATGCCTTGGTCTATTTCCTGATCTGTCCTTAGTGCCCTTTCATTTTCTAGAATAATTTCAGAAATAATCATTTTATTTTCTTTACAAAAAGACAGCAGCTCCGTCCCTTTTTCTATTGGATAAGGGAATTTGTTAAATTGTTCTATATTTTCCTTGGCATTTTCTAAGGTTTCTTTTACCACAAAACCTCCTCCAATAGAGTAAAAAGTTTCTTTTAAAACGCTACCATCTGAGCAGTAGGCTAGAAATTCCATGCCGTTGGCATGAAAAGGCAAAAACTCTTTTTTAAAAATAATATGAGTGTCAGGATGAAAATTAATTGGGTATGTGCCCGCTAAAAGCAAGGATTGGTTTGCCTTTATGGCAGCTACAGCTGCCTGAATTTCTTCTGTGGGGATGGTCACTGGGTCATATCCTGAAAGCCCTAGCATAAGTGCGTAATCTGTAGCATGGCCTTTTCCTGTTAAAGATAGAGAACCATAGATGTTTATTTCTACTGTGTTAATACAAGAGAGTAGGGTATGGGCACTTAGTTCAGAAAGCCATCTCTCTGCTGCACGCCATGGCCCTAAGGTATGGGAACTAGATGGCCCCACTCCAATTTTCAACATATCAAATACACTAATACATTCCATAAAATTCAATTCTGAGAGCCATAGTAATTAAAATATTACAATAACAATTTTTCAATAGCTAAGACCAAACAAATATAGCATAAGATCTAAATAATAAACACCCAATTTTCATTGAGTTTAAGTATTGAGCTATCAACTTTGTTTTAGCCACTCCTTAGAATATGGCAATTAAATGTTTTAAGAAGTAGGTGAAATCTAAATAAATCAGACATTTTGTTGTGTGCTAAAATTAAAAAACTGCCAGCTTGTCATATTTGTAAGCATGGCATAATCATTGAAATAGAGTATGTGATTCATTAATTGAGTGCAAACAAATAAATATAGAAACATGAGTAAAATTATCGGGATAGATTTAGGAACAACAAACTCTTGTGTTGCCGTGATGGAAGGCAATGAGCCTATTGTAATTCCAAATGCTGAAGGTAAGAGAACCACACCTTCTGTGATTGCCTTTGTGGAAGGTGGTGAGATTAAAGTAGGAGACCCTGCTAAAAGACAGGCTGTTACAAACCCTCACAAAACTATTTATTCTATAAAGCGATTCATGGGAAACAAATTCTCAGAATCTACAAAGGAAGCTGGACGTGTTCCTTATAAAGTGTTAAAAGGAGACAATGATACCTCAAGGGTAGATATTGACGGACGTCTTTATACGCCACAAGAACTATCTGCTATGATTCTTCAGAAGATGAAGAAGACTGCGGAAGACTATTTAGGACAAACAGTAACTAGAGCGGTTATTACTGTCCCTGCATATTTTAATGACGCACAAAGACAAGCGACTAAAGAAGCGGGAGAAATTGCTGGATTAACTGTTGAGAGAATTATAAATGAACCAACTGCGGCATCTTTGGCTTATGGTTTAGATAAAAAAGACATAGAACAAAAAATAGTTGTTTTTGACTTTGGAGGAGGAACCCATGATGTGTCTGTCCTTGAATTAGGAGACGGTGTGTTTGAAGTATTGGCCACAGACGGAGACACGCACTTAGGTGGTGATGACGTAGATCAGAAGATTATTGATTGGATGGCAGATGAGTTTAAAGCGGAGGAAGATATTGACCTTAGAAAAGACGCCATGGCTTTACAGCGTTTGAGAGAAGCGGCAGAAAAAGCTAAGATAGAATTGTCATCGTCTGCACAGACAGAGATAAATCTTCCTTATGTAACGGCAACGGCCTCTGGTCCTAAGCACTTGGTTAGAACTCTAACTAAAGCTAAATTTGAACAATTAATTGAAGATTTAATTAAGAGAACGATTGCCCCTTGCAAATCTGCTCTTAAAGCGGCAGGTTTGTCTAAGAGTGATATAGATGAGATCATTTTAGTAGGAGGATCTACCAGAATTCCTGCAGTTCAAGAAGCTGTAGAGGCATTCTTTGGTAAAAAGCCTTCTAGGGGAGTGAACCCGGATGAGGTAGTAGCTTTAGGAGCTGCCATTCAAGGGGGTGTTCTTAGCGGAGATGTAAAAGACGTTTTATTGTTGGACGTAACACCTTTGTCTCTAGGAATTGAAACAATGGGCGGTGTATTGACAAAGCTTATTGAGTCTAATACAACCATTCCAACTAAGAAGTCTCAGGTTTTCTCTACCGCTTCAGATAATCAGCCTTCTGTGGAAATTCATGTGCTTCAAGGAGAACGTCCAATGGCTACAGATAACAAGACTATTGGTAGATTTCATCTAGACGGTTTGCCTCCAGCACAGCGTGGTACGCCACAAATTGAAGTGACCTTTGATATAGATGCTAACGGTATTATAAAAGTATCCGCCACAGATAAAGCTACTAATAAGACTCAGGATATTAGAATTGAGGCCTCTTCTGGATTGACAGAAGAAGAAATCAAGAAAATGAAAGCAGAGGCAGAAGCCAATGCAGAGTCTGATAAGAAAGCAAAAGAAAATGCAGATAAGCTCAATGAGGCAGATGGAATGATTTTCCAGACAGAGAAGCAATTAAAAGAGTTTGGCGACAAGTTGTCTGACGATAAAAAAGCTCCTGTAGAAGCAGCATTGGAAGAACTTAAAAAAGCTTTTGAAACTAAAGATGTAGTATTGATAGCTCCTGCTTTAGACAAAATCAATGAAGCTTGGAAAGCAGCTTCTGAAGAAATGTACAAAGCACAGGCAGAAGCAGGAACAACAGGTTCAGATTCTGGAGCCCAAGAGCCTTCAGCTGGAAATACTTCTGATACAGATAACGTAGAAGATGTAGATTTTGAGGAAGTAAAATAGCATTTTTTAATTGAGAAAAAAAAGCAGCCAAATGGGCTGCTTTTTTTCTCTCAATTTTATTAAATCTATAGGGAATGCGCTACCTTTGATGTATGAATTTACTTAAAAAAGTGTTGCTTCTTTTGTTTTTTTTCTGTTTGTGTATAGGCAGTCTCTTAGCACAAGAGGTGTCTGCTTTTAATATATTGGATTTTGATTTGAAAGGTCCTGTTAAAAAATGTGTGGTCATTACAAAATACGGGCAGGAGCAATATCTTTTTAATGAAAAACGCCAACTTATAAGCGCAGCAACTATTTTCAGCAAAAAGGATTCTGAGACCGCCTATTACAAATACTCAAAAGGAAGACTCATAGAAAGAAGGATAGAAATCTATACTAATGGAGTCTTAGACAAAAAAACATCCCTAGCTAATTTTTACACTTATGATAGCCTTCCAAATCTAAGGATAAAAGAAAAAATAATGAACTATAACAGAGAGTTCATAGATCAGTTTAATTATAAATATGACAGTATTGGCGCTATTTTTCAAGAGATAAGAACCAATGTACAAGGCAGGTATGTAACAGATATTAAGCGTGATTGGAATTCTTTAAAGACTCAGAAAACTACTCGTTATTTATTAGATAGCGTTCTTTTAAAACAAATAGATAGTTTTTTTGACCCCAAAACTAGGTCTATTAAAAAAAGTATTGTCAAAGAATTTTCAAATGGTTATTTAAAAAAAGAAACACTTTATTTTTTTAATAAAAAGCGCTTGGAGACGCAAAACCTAGTACTAGATTTTGAGCAAAAAGACAGTCTCAGTATTGCAATTTCAGAAACAAAAACTCTTTCAGAGTACAATTCTATTGGAAACCCTATTAAAATGATTATTAAAAAAGGAGTTACTTCTCAAACTAAGAATTTTCTGTACCAACTAGACGGAAGCCCTCATAAAAACTGGGTAAAAAAAATCACTACTCCAGAAAACACATATACCACTAGAATTATCACCTATTTTAAATAGAACTGCGATCAAAATCTTCTTTAAAAAGAGCATAAGAACATGTATCTCTAAGCCTCTTATCTTTTACGTAGACGTCTTTTTTAAAAATACCCTCTAATTGAGCACCTAATTTTTCTACTGCCATTCTAGATCTTGTATTAAGCATGTCTATTCTAAAAATAACCTTTCTCATTTTCATCGGCCCAAAGGCCTCTGACAGCAAAAGGGCTTTCATACACTTGTTTAAGCCACTTCCTTGGCATTCTAGCGCTATCCAAGTCCATCCAATATGTAGGGTTTTATTTTTTTGATCGATAAATCCAAACCTGGTACATCCTACATATTTTTTTGATTTTTTATCAAAAACTGCAAAAGGAATGGTTGTGTGGTTGTCAAACTGAACGATTGCTTCTTTTATATAAGCTTCTAATAATTCTTTTGAACTTAAATCATTAGGTCCGTATTTATGAATGTCTAGGTGTTTTACTACCTCCCATAGTGCCAGTGTATGGGAGGTGCTGAGTTGCTCCAGACGGAGCCAATCATTTTCCAGTCGTGGAAAGGTTGCCATGATCTTTTTATCTTCAAAGATAATCAATTGTGATAGTCCTTTGATATTTACTATTTTTACTAAAAAAAATGGATAAAGAAGCTATTTTAAAAGCCTGTAATGAACGTTGTCCCAACACACTCATGGAAACCCTAGATATCTCTTATGTAGATGTTGGAGCAGATTTTCTAACGGCTAAAATGCCTGTGACTTCAAAGGTGCATCAACCAGACGGTGTTTTACATGGAGGAGCTATGGTAGCGCTTGCAGAAAGTGTGGGCAGTGCTGCTTCTTTTTTATTTCTAGATGCAAAAAACTATAAAGTTAGAGGGATAGAAATTGCTGCCAATCATGTAAAGAGTATTTCTAGTGGCTTTGTTTATGCTAAAGCTACTGTTTTACACAAGGGCAGAACTACCCAGCTTTGGGATATTAAAATCACAGATGAGCAGGGGAACTTAATTTCTGTAAATAAACTTACCACCATTGCACTTCCAAGAAGCTAACAGTTGCATGATTAACACCACTTTAGAACTAGAGAATAAAATTAAAGACTTATCTCTTAAAGGCCTGCCTTTTGTAGTTTTTAAAAGACCTCACACCAACAAGTTATCTTTGTTCTGGCAAGATTCTAACAGACTTCACCTTTTTAATAAAGACAATCAGTCTGGCTTTGTAATGGCCCCTTTTTTGCATAGTAAGGAGGCTTATTTAATTATTCCTGATGGAGTAATTCATGCAGATCTTTTGAATACAGAGAACGAACAATCTAAACAAGTAAAAACACACACAGCTCAAATTAAACCGATTAATATACAAGCCTTGGCTCTTAAACAAGCTCATATACAATTGGTTTCCAAGGCCATTTCCAACATTGAAGCCCAGCTGTTTGAAAAAGTTGTAGTGGCAAGAAAAACGCACCAGTCTTATTCAAAATCTCCTTGGAATATTTTTCATGAATTAGCTATTAACTATCCTAACGCTTTTTGCTATTGGTGGTATCATCCAACTGTAGGAAGTTGGCAAGGCGCCACACCAGAAACTTTAATGAAGATAGAAAACAATGAGCTGCAAACTATTTCACTTGCTGGAACTCAGGCAGTAATTTTAGACCAACTTCCCCAATGGAATTCTAAAGAAATTAACGAACAAGCGCTTGTTACTGCGGATATTGTAGCTTCTTTGGAGTCTTTAAAAATTAAAGCATCTGTCGGAAACACTTTTAATTCCATGGCGGGTGTTTTGTGGCATTTAAGAACAGATATAAAGGGATTACTAGTGAATCAGGATATTTTTAGCCTCATTAATTCCTTACATCCCTCCCCAGCTATTAGTGGCTTACCTAGGAGAGAGGCTTTAAGTTTTATTAAAGTGCATGAGGACTTGGAGCGTTCATTTTATTCTGGTTACTTAGGTTTGGTGTATATGGATGAGAACGGGACTCCCATAGATCTGGCTCAGCAACATATTGTAAGAGCAGAATTATATGTCAATCTAAGATGTATGGAACTTTTAAATAGTAAGGCTATTATTTATGTTGGCTCTGGTATTACAATAAATTCTGACCCATTAAAAGAATGGGAGGAAACTGTTTTAAAATCTAAAACTATGAGTAGGGTTTTAGTTTCTTAAGCAGTTGTTTTTTATTCGTTTTTCAACTTTTTAGCTTGTATTTTTGTACTATATGATGTATTCTAATATTCCACTGGCACAAATGGTAGTTCTTCAATGTAAGAACTATGGAATATCTCGCATTGTTATTTCTCCAGGATCAAGAAATGCACCACTAACCCTTAGTTTCTTGGCAGACCCTTTTTTTAAGTGCTTTAGTGTAGTAGATGAAAGAGCTGCTGCTTTTTTTGGTTTAGGTATGGCCCAGCAAACAAGAGAAGCTGTAGCATTAGTTTGTACCTCTGGTAGTGCTTTATTAAATTACTATCCTGCAATTTCAGAGGCTTTCTATTCGCAAATCCCTTTGGTAGTCCTCTCCGCAGATAGGCCTACTTATTTAATAGATAAAGGCTATGGGCAGACCATTAGACAGGTGGGTGTTTTTGAAAAACACATAGATTACACAGCTACTTTAAAGCAGGATGCCAGCCATGCTGCTGCTCTATACGACAGTACCATGCCGCAAGGAGAGAAACAATCTCAAAATCAAATTGAAGAATATAATTTAAGCCAACTACATTTAGCTTTTAAAACCTTAATGGCCTCATGCAGGCCCGTGCACATAAATACCCCTTTTGAGGAGCCATTGTATGGAACATCGGCGGTAATGCCCAATACTTATAATCCTGAAATTTTAAAACAAAATGACTCTTTTGACTCACCCAGAGCAGTAAATTTGTGGAATTCCGCTCATAAAATCATGATTTTAATTGGTGTGTGTCATCCTGAGGGAGCAGATATTTTAACAGATAAGTCATTGGCACTTTTAGCGGCAGACCCTAGGGTTTTAATACTAACAGAAACTACCTCTAATATGTCACATTCAGACTTTATAGATAGCATAGACAATCTCATGGCACCCATTGAGTCCCACCATAATAGTAAAGATTTATTTAAAGCCTTACAGCCAGATCTTTTAATTAGCTTTGGTGGTGCGGTAGTTTCTAAAAAAATAAAAAGCTTTCTAGCTAATTATAAACCCTTACATCACATACAGTTAGGTAATGAATTGGTGGTGAATCCTTTTTTCACCCAATTTATTTCTTACAGTCAAACAGCAGTTGCTTTTTTTAATTCTTTGCTATTATCCTCTAAAATTGATTACTCATTAAATTACAGCTATAAGAGTGATCATTTAGTTTATAAGAATTTATACAAAGAGTATATTGAAAAGTACTCAAATCAGGCCCCTTTTTCTGATTTTAAGGCATTTTATTTACTGTTAAAGAAGCTGCCAAAAGCATCTCTTTTGCAGTTGGCTAATAGTGCAACTATTAGGTATGCGCAATTATTTACAATAGATCCAAGTATTCAAGTTTTTTGCAATAGAGGAACTTCTGGAATAGATGGGAGTACTGCTACAGCTATAGGAGCAAGTGTGACCTCTGGGCGCCAAACTGTTTTTGTTACTGGAGATTTGAGTTTCTTTTATGATAGTAATGGTTTGTGGAATCAATACATTCCTGAAAATTTTAGAATTATTTTGATTAATAACCAAGGTGGAGGTATTTTTAGAGTGCTTCCTGGAAAATCTGATTCTGAAGAATTTAACACCTATTTTGAGACCGTCCATGACTTGGAGGCCTCCCACCTTTGTGCACTTCACAAAATTGCTCATACATTTGTAGATGAGGTTCATTCACTTGAATCTGCATTAGTTAGTTTTTTTACTGAAGGTTCTGGCCCTAGGCTTTTGGAGGTTAAAACTCCTAGGACTACAAATGATCTAGTTTTGAAAAATTTCTTTAAACAATTGCAGTTATCTTATTAAGGTATTTAATCCTTTTTATGTGTGTAAGGTCTTAAATAATTAAGGTTTTCATGTTTAATTTTGTTTATAATAGCTGTATTTTTGCCTTTTAATCTTATTATGATTGTACTAGGAAAATTTAATACTTTAGAAATATTAAGAGATACCAGTGTAGGCTTGTTTCTTGGAGATAGTGAAGGGACAGACATTCTTTTGCCAAATAAGTATGTGCCTGAAAATTGGGAAATTGGGGATGAACTTTCTGTTTTCTGTTATCTAGACTATGATGAAAGACCTGTTGCTACTAATATTGAACCTTATATTCAAAGAGATACTTTTGCATTGTTAAGAGTGGTAGAGGTCAATGCAATTGGCGCCTTTTTACAGTGGGGATTAGAGAAACACTTACTTGTTCCTTTTAAGGAGCAAAGATCAAAAATGATTGAGGGCCAGTCTTATGTTGTCTTTTGTTACTTAGACACGCTAACTTTTAGGCTAGTAGGATCTAATAAATTAGACAAGTTTTTAGACAACAGCAGTGCTGCATACCAAATAGGAGACCAGGTAAGCGTTTTAGTAACCAGACAATCAGATTTGGGATGGGACGTAATTGTCAATGACCAGCACAAAGGAATGGTTTACCAAAATGAGGTTTTTAAACCTATTTCTGTGGGAGATGTTATGCCTGCTTTTGTAAAGCAACAAAGGGAAGATCAAAAATTAGACATTAGTCTACAGCCTCTAGGGGTTGCTGTGCTAGAACCTTCAGCCAAACTGGTTAAAACTCTTTTAGAAGCGCATAAGGGCTTTTTGCCTTTACATGATAAATCAGACCCACAAGAAATAAAAGCCTATTTGGAGATGAGCAAAAAAGTTTTTAAAAAAGCTATTGGAACCCTTTATAAAAATAGGGAAATTAGAATAGAACCCGATGGTATTTATTTAAATAATTAAAGTTTTAGCTATTTAAATAAAATGAAATTTTATGGAGCCTACGCTACCTAATTTTAAGATTTGGTTGTCAGCCGCTAGGTTAAGAACCTTGCCACTTTCTTTTTCAGGCATTATTACCGGAGGAGCCATGGCTTTGTCTAAAGGCTTTTTTAGCCCAATTATATTTGTTCTAGCCCTTTGGTGCACACTTCTTTTTCAGGTCATTTCAAATTTTGCAAATGATTATGGAGATGGTTTAAAAGGTACTGATAACAATAATAGAGTAGGGCCTAAGAGGGTGCTTCAGTCAGGTCTGCTCTCAGCTGTTTTATTAAAAAAAGCGATTATTTTTTTAAGTATCATTTCAATTTTTTCTGTATTATTCCTTTTAGGTATTGTTTTTGGAAGTAATCAATGGATTTATTTTATTTTTTTCCTATTTCTAGGAGGCTTTAGCATATGGGCCGCTATAGGGTATACTGTTGGGAATCAGGCATACGGTTATAAGGGTTTAGGAGATTTATTTGTCTTTTTATTTTTCGGATTATTGGGTGTTATAGGCAGTCAGTTTCTCTTTATTCAATCCATTGATAGCTTGGATTTTTTGCCAGCTATAGTGATTGGTTGTCTGAGTGTTTCTGTATTAAATCTAAACAATATGAGAGATCATATAAATGACAGGAAAAGTAATAAGAACACTCTGGTGGTTAAGTTTGGATATATATGGGCTAAAAAGTACCATGGCAGTTTAATTTTAGCAGCCTTTTTTGCTTCACTTTTTTATTCTTTTTTTACTTTCTCTAGTATTTTTCAATTTACACTTATACTTACTTTTATTCCTTTATTTTTTCATCTTTATAAAGTTTTGAAAATTAAAAATCCCAAGGATTTAGACCCTGATCTTAAAAAAGTAGCACTGCTTACTTTTTTATGGTCGATACTTTTTTTAATAGCTTCTAATTATTTATCGTAAATTAGAAGTATAACTTTTAATATGAATTCTAGTCTACCCATTCAGATATTAGTTGTAGAAGACAATTTAGTGGCTAGAGATAATATTGAGAGGATGTTGTCGAAAATGACTTATGATTTAATCGATTTCGCTGTTGATTATGAATCTGCTGTAGCTATTTTAGATTCAAAGGTTATTCACTTGGTTTTGATGGACATTGTATTAGCTACCCATAAGACTGGAATTGAGTTAGGAGCTTTTATTAGAAAAACGCACCATATCCCCTTTATTTTTATTACTTCTAATTCTGATAGAGCCACAGTTTCTAAAGCAAAAAGGGTACATCCAAATGGATATTTAGTAAAACCATTTGAAAGTCAAGATCTATTTACAGCTATTGAAATTGCCTTGTTTAATTTTCAGTACGAAAAGCCGCACAATCAATTAAGTGCTCAAAAAGTTCAAATTAATTCTTATCCAGATAATATTCTAACTGATAGTATTTTTATAAAAAAACAACATATTTTTTATAGGATTTCTTTTAACGATATTCAATATATTAAGGTAGATAATGTTTATTTAGAAGTATTTACATCAGACAACACTTTTTTGGTAAGATCTACTCTCAAAGATTACTTGGCTAAGTTACCAAGTGATATATTTTATAGAGCTCATAAATCTTATGTCGTAAACTTAAATTATATTCAGGCTATAAATATAAAAGATATAGTTGTTTCAAAAAGGACTATCCCTATTTCTAAAGATTTTAAAGACTTTCTTATTAAGGCAATGAATAGCTAATTTATATACTGTTTTAATTCAATTTGGTTATTTTTACTTTGCTATGAAAATACATGCACAATACGGTTGTCACGAGCTTTGTTTTAAACAAGCTAGCGGCACTTCTCGGGGGGTTTTAAAAACCAAGACTTCTTATTTTATAAAACTAAGTGCTGGTTCTAAAGTAGGATATGGGGAGTGTGGACTTTTAAAAGGCTTGAGTTATGACGATGTACCTGAATATGAAGAAAAGCTTCAATGGGCTTGCAAACATATATCATTGGGCTTAGACCAATTGTGGAATTCACTACTAGAGTTCCCTAGTATTCAATTTGGTTTAGAGCAGGCTTTTTTATCTTTAACTTCGAAAACACCCTTTGAACTTTTTCCTTCTACTTTTGTAAATGGCGTTTCTACAATGGCTATTAATGGCTTGGTTTGGATGGGAGATGAGTCCTTTATGAAATCTCAAATTGCCAGTGTTATAGAGAAAGACTTTTCCTGCGTAAAAATAAAAATAGGTGCTATAGATTTAGAAAAAGAATTAAGGCTTCTCTCTTCATTAAGACAGCAGTTTTCTACTCAAGAATTGGAAATAAGGGTAGACGCCAACGGTGCCTTTAATTTAAAACAAGCCATGAGCGTGATGGAAACTTTAAAGCATTTAGAGGTTCATTCTATAGAACAACCTTTAGGTGTATCAGATATGGAGGACTTAGCTATTTTATGTCAAAATCCAGCTATTCCCGTAGCTTTAGATGAGTCATTGATTGGCCGTATTAATAAGGCAGATAAAAGCTCATTGTTAGACAGTATTAAGCCTCAGTATATTGTATTAAAGCCAAGCTTTATTGGTGGTTTTAAAGGAAGCGATCAATGGATTTCATTAGCAGAAGAGCGAAATATTGGCTGGTGGGCTACTTCTGCGTTAGAGAGTAATGTGGCTTTAAACGCTATAGCACAGTGGGTTTTTGAAAAATCTCCAAAAATGCACCAAGGATTGGGTACTGGGAGCTTGTACACCAACAATATATTATCTCCTTTATATATTAAAAATGGATCTATTGGATACGATCCTAATAATTCATGGAATACAAATTTAATAGATAAATTATGTATATAGCACAAGCATTTAAAGGTAAATTAGGGTTTTGGAAATACCTGCCCATACCACTCGCATTTTTTTCTGTTATGGTTTTGAGCTTTATTTTTATTCAGACTGCCAATATAGATGTAACCACCCTTATGCATTCAGCGGTGAAGGAAAAAGGATCTACAGGCTTTCTTTTTGAAAGCCTGATGCAGTTTGCCTTAGGGTTGTTTATGGTTTTAGCATGGGTAAAATGGGTGCACTACCAAAGTATTACTAGTCTCACTACTTCTAGAATTAAAATAGATTGGAAAAGGGCGCTTCATTCTTTTGCAATATGGGGAGGACTCGTGGTTATTACAACCTTAGTTGGTATTTGGCTAAGCCCAGAAAACTACCTTTTTAATTTTAAGTGGCTCCCTTTTTTAAAACTCTCTGTGGTGGCCATTTTACTTATTCCATTGCAGACAAGCTTTGAGGAGTATTTATTTAGGGGCTACATCATGCAAGGTATGGGAGCTTTCTTTAAATCTAGGGCCATTCCTTTTATATTTACTTCTATTAGTTTTGGTCTTATGCATATTGGAAATCCAGAAGTAGAGACTTTAGGCTACGGTATTATGGCTTATTACATAGGTACTGGATTTTTCTTAGGAGTTATTACCTTAATGGATGAGGGATTGGAACTAGCCTTAGGCTTTCATGCAGCTAACAATTTAGTGGCAGGACTGCTGATTACCTCTAACTGGACTGCCTTCCAGACAGATTCTATATTTTTAGATATATCTGAGCCTACCATAGACGCTTCAGTTTTTATTATTTTATTGGTGTTTTATCCACTGTTGCTCTGTTATTTTTCAAAAAAATACCATTGGAAACACTGGAGACAAAAACTTTTTGGAAAAGTAACAGAGCAAGAGCTTGCCCAACAACAGGAAACAGCTAAAACTCTTGAAATAAGAAGGTGAAAGTATTATTAGCTTTATTGTAGCAATTAAAAAATTACAAACAAATTTATGAGTTTTAAATCTGAGCTTTTACACCCTTCATTTTCCATAAAAGGCGTTCCTTATGCGCTATCTGATTTATTGGTCTTTGCTCAGCAACTTATAAAAAACGGAGAGGATTATGAAATTGCTATAGGCCATTTTTTTATTAATTGGCTAAGTAGCAATGCCACCATACTGCTTTCTACCTCTGGAACCACCAATGAACCTAAGCTATTAGAGGTTTCTAAAGCTTCTATGGTTGCACATGCAAAAATTTCTGCATCATATTTTTCATTAAAGCCAGGTCATAAAATATTACACTTACTATCTAATGAATTTATTGCGGGGAAAATGATTTTAGTAAGAGCACTGGTTTTAGGATTAGACCTATGGTTTTATTCCCCTTCTAAAGCACCACTTGCTAGCTTAGACAAGGTTTATGATTGGGCCGCTTTGGTACCCATGCAATTAGCCCAAAGCTTAGATGACTTATACAAAGTTAAAAAAATACTTATAGGAGGAGGGGCTTTGGCAGCAAACCTAAAAGATACCGCCCTTTTAAAAGCCAAAGAGCAGCATACATCACTTTATTTAAGTTATGGAATGACTGAGACCCTAAGCCACATAGCCATTGCTCTTTTAGAGCCAAATAAGGAGCCCTTGTTTAAGCTGCTTCCGGGAATTATCATTTCTAAAAATGCACAGGACTGTTTAGAAATTCAAGCAGCTTATTTAGGAAATGCCCTTATTCAAACATCAGATATGATAAGCCTACAATCTAAAGACTCTTTTTTTTGGTTGGGGAGGGCAGACTTCACCGTAAATTCTGGGGGTGTGAAATTACAACCAGAGCACATTGAAAAAGAATTAAGCCCATTTTTGAATATTCCATTTTATATATATGGCATTCCAGATGAGATCTTAGGGTCCCGTCTGTGTTTAGTTGTTTGTCATCAACATAAAGGATTAGCCACTAAAGCATTAGAAATCGCTATTTTTAGTCATCCTTATTACGCTCCTAAATCTATTTTAACGGTAAACGAATTCTTGTACACCCCATCTGAAAAAATTAAGAGAAAGGACAGTTTGTCTTCTGGATATAAAGAGATAGTCATAAAATCATAATAACAGCCTTTTTTGTATTTTAGATTCATAAATACGTAACCCATGAAAAAAACACTTTTTATCCCCCTTCTTTTTACAGGCTTTATATTAAACGCACAGGCCATTTTATCTGTAAAAGAACAAGCTGCTGTGATTGACCAAATATTAGAATACAGGTTTAATCAACTACTCCCTAGTTTAATGGATCAATCTGAAATAGATATGTGGGTAATCATTTCTAGAGAATACAATGAAGATCCAGTGATTAAAACCATGCTTCCTGCTACTTGGCTAAACGCAAGAAGACGGACTATTTTAGTTTTTTACAGAGATCAGAAAGCCAATACTATAGAGAAATTAGCGGTTGCCCGATATGATGTTGGAAAGAGTATTGCCAGTGCTTGGGACAAAGAAAAAAACCCAGACCAGTGGGGAAGGCTCATGGAAATTATAGAAGAGAGAAATCCAAAACAAATAGGTTTAAACTTTTCAAAAGATCACAATATAGCTGACGGCATTGTAAAGACAGACTACGATGCCTTTATGGAGGTGCTTCCAGAGCAATTTAAAAACAAGGTAGTGTCTGCACAACAACTAGCAGTAAGATGGATTGAGACCAGAACTCAAAAAGAGATGGTTATTTACAGCCAATTGGTGTCTATTACACATGAAATTATTGCTGAGGCCTTTTCAGAAAAAGTAATAACGCCGGGAGTAACCACCACTACGGATGTAGAATGGTTCCTACGCCAAAAGGTAAGTGACCTAGGCCTACAAACTTGGTTTCACCCAACAGTAGACATTCAGAGAAGTGAAGAAGTATTGGTTTCTCATTTGTATTCATTCTCTGGCAGGCCTGAAAAAGAAGTCATTTTACCTGGAGATTTATTGCATTGTGATTTTGGAATTACCTATCTAAGGCTCAACACAGACTGTCAAGAATTGGCATATGTACTGAAGCCAGAAGAACACGCAGCGCCAGAATTTTTAGTAAATGCGTTTAAAACAGGGAATCAGGTACAAGATTTTCTAACTCAAAATATGCGCTTAGGTTTAGTAGGAAACGATATATTAAAAAATGCATTGACAGCAGCTAAAACTGCTGGGCTCAGGCCATCCATTTACACTCATCCTTTAGGTTTATATGGACATTCAGCAGGTACAACTATAGGCATGTGGGACTCTCAAGGTGGAATTGACAAAGCAGACGGAAACGCCCATCCCTTGAACCCCAATACTGTTTATGCCATAGAATTAAACAATACGGTCTTTATACCTCAGTGGAAAAGAGATATTAGAATTATGTTTGAAGAGGCTGGATTTGTTGACGAAACAGGATTTAGGTACGTAAATGGAAGGCAAACGGCTCTTTTATTAATACCAAAGTTGGCCCCACAATTAGGAAATTAAAACACCAATACTTATAAAACACCTTAGCTTATACCTGTAAAATACCCATATTAAATGCGGTTTCTATAGGAGCATGATTGGCGGCAGAAATCCCAATAGAAATCCATTTTCTGGTATCTGAAGGGTTTATGATAGCGTCTGTCCAAAGCCTGGCAGCAGCGTAATAAGGTGAAATTTGATTGTTATAACGGTCTTGTATGTTTTTTAACAGCGCCGCTTCATCCTCAGGATTAATCTCCTGCCCTTTCTTTTTAAGGGTCGCTTTTTCTATTTGTAAAAGTACCTGAGCAGCAGAATTTCCACTCATTACCGCCAAGTTGGCAGAGGGCCAAGCAGCAATAAGTCTTGGGTCGTAGGCTTTGCCACACATGGCATAGTTTCCAGCACCATAGCTATTTCCTATAATGATTGTGAATTTTGGAACCACAGAGTTACTCACCGCGTTTACCATTTTAGCCCCATCCTTAATAATGCCTCCGTGTTCACTCTTACTACCCACCATAAAACCACTCACATCTTGCAGAAAAACAAGTGGAATTTTCTTCTGATTACAGTTGGCAATAAATCTAGTTGCCTTATCTGCAGAATCTGAATAGATCACACCTCCCAATTGCATTTCACCCTTAGCATTCTTAACCACAGTTCTTTGATTGGCTACAATACCAACAGCCCAACCATCTATGCGCGCATAGCCAGTGAGAATTGTTTTACCATAACTCTCTTTGTATTGCTCAAATTCAGAACCATCTACTAGTCCCTCAATAATACCAAGCATGTCATATTGGTCCGTTCTAGAAGACGGAAATTCAGAGAGCATTTCAATACTGCTCTTCTTGGGACTTACCATTTTCTCCCTGCTAAAGCCAGCAGTGGGATTTGTTCCTATTTTGTCAATTAAATTTTTAATTTTATCTAAGGCGTCATGATCATTTTTAGCTTTATAATCTGTCACACCACTAATTTCTGAATGTGTAGTTGCGCCGCCTAAGGTTTCATTGTCTATAGATTCACCAATTGCCGCTTTCACTAAATAACTACCTGCTAAAAATATACTCGCTGTTTTATCTACAATAATAGCCTCATCACTCATAACGGGTAAATAAGCACCACCAGCCACGCAGCTTCCCATAATGGCAGATATTTGTGGAATTCCCATGCTACTCATTTTAGCATTGTTTCTAAAGATTCTACCAAAATGCTCTTTGTCTGGAAAAATTTCATCTTGCATGGGTAAGTATACGCCAGCAGAATCTACTAAATAAATAATAGGAATTCTATTTTCCATGGCAATTTCCTGTGCCCTTAAATTCTTCTTAGCAGTCATTGGAAACCAAGCGCCTGCTTTTACAGTAGCGTCATTAGCCACTACAATACACTGTCTACCTTTAATGTAACCCATCACCACAACCACACCGGCGCTTGGGCAGCCACCGTGTTCTTCATACATGTCTAAGGCGCTTAGCGCACCAATTTCAATTTGATTTGCTTTTTTATCAAGTAGGTATTCAATACGTTCTCTTGCAGATAATTTCCCTTTGGCTTTTTCCTTAGATAGTTTTTCTTTTCCTCCACCCAAGCCAATAGTTTTAAGCTTGTTTTCAAGGACTTCAATAAGATGGTGGTGGTGGCTTAAATTTGTGTTAGATTTGGCATTCATGGAATAAATATTTAACTCTTTAATAGCAAATTTAAGGCTAAAGATACGTTGTAATATTGATTAACTTTGTGAATGAAACTATATTATAAACAAAAAACACACATTAAATGACGCATTGGGGAATAGTAGGGTTGGGGAGTATAGCCCACCACTTTGTTAAAGATTTAGCCTTGGTGCCTTCTGCAAATTTATACGCAGTAGCCTCTAGGTCTGAAGAAAAAGCAGCAGATTTTGCATTGGCCCACCGGGCCGATGTTTCATATGGAAGTTACGAATCTCTATTCAATGACCCCAAGGTAAGCGTAGTTTATATTGCCACTCCACATAGTAGCCATGCCAAATGGAGTTTGGCAGCTATGAAAGCCGGAAAGCATGTTTTATGTGAAAAACCTTTGGGTATGAATTTGGAAGAGGTACTGCAAATGACCCAGTACGCAAAAAAACAGGGCGTATTTTTTATGGAAGCCCTTTGGACAAGGTTTAACCCTAGCATAGCTGATATAGTTTCAAAAATCAAAAATAATGAAATAGGTGAGATTCAATATTTACAAGCAGATTTTGGCTTTTACGCCATGGATAAAGATCCTGAAAGTAGGGTTTTAAATGTTGCCTTAGGGGGTGGTTCTCTGTTAGATATTGGTATTTATCCTATTTTTTTAGCCTATTTAGTTTTAGGCATGCCCAAGCAGGTGATGGCTTCTTCTAATTACGCTGCTAACGGCACTGAGGTACAAACGGCTATGATCTTTGAATATGAAAATGCAAAAGCTGTTTTGTATAGTGGTTTCACCTCTAAATCATCAATGATAGCTCAGATTAGTGGTAAAAACGGACTTATCACTATAGACAGCAGGTGGCACGAAACCCAAGGGTATAAAATAGAGCAAAATAATGAGACCAATTCTTATGAACTCCCAACTATAGGAAGGGGTTATGCCCATGAAGTAGAAGCCGTTCAACAAGCCATAGCAGCAGGCCAGCTAGAACATCCAGATTGGACCCATCAAAACAGCCAAGATTTAGCAAGTCTTTTAGATCAAGTTCAAAAATTAACTAAAAGGACTTAACATTAAGGTAACATCACATCAAATTTTACGATATTTGCTAGCTGTATAATTTTAATCAATATTATGAACAAGAATACTGTATTGGCATGGGCCACATTTATAATGATTTTCATGGGATTCTTACTTATTGGCTTAGGCGCTTTTAGATATGACGATGTAGCCGGATGGGGTTTTGCCACCGTAGGAATTGGTTTTTTCTCAATTGCATGGGTATTCAATGCGCTAAAAGGAAGGGTATAATTAAATTGAGCACAAAATGTCAGATGATAAAAAAGTAATATTTTCCATGTCAGGGGTGACTAAAACCTATAAAACAGCCAATACACCTGTATTAAAAAATATCTATTTGAGTTTTTTCTACGGAGCTAAAATAGGAATACTAGGACTTAATGGCTCTGGTAAATCTACGCTCTTAAAAATCATTGCTGGTGTGGATAAAAATTTTCAGGGAGATGTAGTTTTTTCACCTGGTTACAGAGTGGGGTATTTAGAGCAAGAGCCTGAGCTAGATCCAGAAAAAACAGTTTTAGAAGTAGTAAAAGAAGGAGTTGCAGAAACGGTTGCGCTCCTAGATGAGTACAACAGTATTAATGATATGTTTGGTCTCCCTGAGGTTTATGAGGATGCAGATAAAATGCAAAAACTCATGGATAAGCAAGCTGTTTTACAAGATCAGATAGACGCTTCTAACGCATGGGAATTAGATACCAAACTCAATATAGCCATGGACGCTTTGAGAACTCCAGAATCTGACAAGAAAATAGGAGTACTCTCTGGAGGAGAAAAAAGGAGGGTAGCGTTGTGTAGACTTCTTTTACAAGAGCCTGAAATTCTTTTGTTAGATGAACCTACCAACCACTTAGACGCAGAATCTGTACATTGGTTGGAGCACCATTTAGCTACTTATAAAGGGACTGTAATAGCCGTAACCCACGATAGGTATTTCTTAGACAATGTTGCCGGCTGGATTTTAGAGTTAGATAGGGGAGAGGGTATTCCATGGAAAGGAAACTACTCTAGTTGGTTGGATCAGAAATCTAAGAGAATGGCTCAGGAAAGTAAGGTAGCATCTAAGCGACAAAAAACTTTAGAGAGAGAGCTAGAATGGGTAAGGCAAGGAGCTAAGGGTAGACAAACCAAACAAAAGGCCAGGCTAAATAATTACGATAAGTTATTGAGTCAAGACCAGAAACAACTAGATGACAAATTAGAGATTTTTATTCCAAATGGGCCTAGATTAGGAACCAATGTATTGGAAGCAAAAGATATTAGCAAGGGCTATGATGATAAGTTGTTGTATGAATCTCTAAATTTTAAATTACCGCAGGCAGGTATTGTTGGAATTATAGGTCCAAACGGTGCTGGTAAAACTACCATCTTTAGAATGATTATGGGAGAGGAAACTCCAGATAAAGGTTCTTTTTCCGTTGGGGAAACTGCTAAAATTGCTTATGTAGATCAGAATCACAGTAATATTGATTTAGATAAAAGTATTTGGGAGAATTTTTCTGGTGGTCAAGAGCTTATTTTGATGGGTGACAAACAAGTAAATTCTAGGGCTTATTTAAGTAGGTTTAATTTCTCTGGTTCAGAGCAAAACAAGAAAGTAAACGCGCTTTCAGGTGGCGAGAGAAACAGGCTTCACTTAGCCATGACACTCAAAGAAGAAGGAAATGTATTGCTGTTAGATGAGCCTACCAATGACCTAGATGTAAACACCTTAAGGGCTTTAGAGGAAGGTCTTGAAAACTTTGCAGGTTGTGCAGTTGTAATTTCTCACGACCGTTGGTTCTTAGATAGGGTTTGTACTCATATTCTATCCTTTGAAGGAGATTCACAGGTATACTTCTTTGAAGGTTCTTTTTCTGATTATGAAGAAAATAAGAAGAAAAGGCTGGGTGGAGATTTAATGCCCAAGAGAATTAAATACAAAAAACTCATTAGGTAATCAGTCTTCATTTTAAGAATAAAAACAAAAAACCTGCTTAAATGCAGCAGGTTTTTTAAATTCTAAAAAGAATCTCTGGGGTACCAGTCTAATTGAATGACTTTTATACTTGGATTTCCTTTTTCTACCATACTTTTAAAAAGGCCCACGTCACTCACATCTGGTTTTCCTCTGTAATGGTAAGGATAAACTGATTTAGGGACAAATTCAAGTACAGCGCTAGCAGCAGAAGTGACTGTCATAGTATAAGGCAGGTTCATAGTAATAAAGGCCATATCAATGTTTTTTAAGGCTCTCATTTCAGGAATATCTTCTGTGTCTCCAGAAAAATAAACTCTTTTCTCTCCTATGCTAAGTACGTATCCATTTCCCCTCCCTTTAGTATGAAAATCTAAGGACTCTCTTCTTAAGTTATACATGGGTACGGCTTCAATTTTAATTCCTAATACTTCTAAAACATCTCCATTGTTAACAATAGTAGTTTGGCTTTGCATAGAGGGAATCATTTTTTCTACCACTGCTCTAGGAGCTAAAATAAGTGTCTGCGCTCCCATAATGGCTCCTAAGGTTTTGGGATTGAAATGATCCCAGTGAATGTCTGTAATTAATATAAGATCTGGTTTATTGAAATTCTCATACCAAACTTCTTCTCCAACAGGATCTATAATGATGGTTTTTTGACCCTCTAATAAAACAGCAGAAGCATGCTCAATAGGAATAATTTCTAACTCTTGACCAAAGGTGTACAAACTTGTAAAGCTAGCAGCCAAGATTAATAATAAAGTTTTAATATTTATTGAGACCATAATATGATTATTTATATCAATTAAAAAATGAATTCCATTTTTATGTCACACCTTTCATAGTGCACATCTGCTTCTACTGGAACTTCTACAAATCCCATTTTTCTGTAAATATGAATAGCGTTTTCTAGTTTGGTGCTAGAGTATAACACTAGTTTGCTCCAGTTTTTATTTTTAGCAAATTCAAGAGCAAATTCTAATAATTTTTGACCTATTTTTTGACTTTGAAACAGTGGATCTACTGCCATCTTACTCAATTCAAAGTCTCCGTTAGGCAAAGGAATTAGAGCAAAACAACCCATTACCTTTTCATTTGTAACTCCTATAAAAATAAATCCACCTTTATTTAAAATATAGGTATCTACATCTGAGAGCACTTTTTGGTCTATAGGTTCTACTTTGAAAAATTCATTTAACCACCTGATATTTAAATTCTTAAAGTCGTTTGCGTGGTTTTTATTATAGGGAATTATCTTAAAAATATCCTTCATATAGGCGGGTAGTATAGGAGAAGCAAAAAATAATAATTAAAAATACACAAAAATAAAATCCAAAACAGTCTCTTTAGCGTATATAACTTACTAAAAACTAATTTTATTTATATTATGTCAAATTCAGAGAACAACTCTTTAAAAAGAATCACTATTGCCTTGGGAGTGCTTTTTGCTGCTACCTTAATTTTTTCAATCACCCTTTTTGTTGATAAGCAAAATACAGAAGCTGCTCTTACTGAGGAGAAAGCTTTAGTAATGGAAGATTTAAACAATTTAAAATTAGACTATGAAAGTGTAAAGTCAGAAAATGCATCTGTAAACACTGCTTTGACATCTGCTAAAGCAGAAATTTCTGCTTTTATAGATTCAGTAGCAGTTTTAAATGCAGACTTAGCTAGTTTAAGAAAGTTTAGAAATCAAGTGTACAGACTTACCAAAGAACGCACTTCATTACTAGATAAAATAGCTCTATTAACTGAGAATAATGCTAAACTCACAGAAGAGCGCAACAAAACTTTTGAAGCTCTAGAAGTGCAAACTGCTGAAAATCAAACTTTAGTAGCTCAAAACACTAAATTGGCAGATGCTGTAGAAAGAGGAGCTGCTTTAATTTTAGATACTTTTACAGTACAAGCAGTAAAAGAAAAAAATTCAGGAAAATTTGTAGACACTAAAAGAGCTAGAAGAGCCAATGCTTTTAAAATATGCTATACAGTATCTGAAAATGTTTTAGCTAAGATAGGAGACACTAACTTCTACATTGAAGTTTTAGATCCTCAAGGAAATGTTTTAGGAGATGCTAAAACTGCTTCTGTAGACGGTGGAGCTACACTTAATTATAGTAAATCTACTGCTTTCTTATACGAAAACAGTGCTATTGACGTTTGTGACTATGTGAGCGCAACTGAAGATTTTCCAAAAGGAAACTACATGGTAAACGTATATGACAATGCCTTACGTCTGTTAGGAACTTCTACTTTTACATTAAAGTAATTTTAAAATTCACCAATTAAAAAGGCCCGCTACAAGCGGGCCTTTTTTTATACAAAAAAAGAGATTATATGCCTCCAACCATGTCTTCTGGTTTCACCCATAGGTCATACTCTTCTGCGGTTACATAACCAAGATTAATGGCCTCTTCCTTTAAAGTAGTTCCCTTAGTATGTGCAGTATTAGCAATTTCAGCTGCCTTATAATACCCAATTTTAGTATTGAGTGCCGTTACTAGCATGAGCGAGTTGTTAAGCATTTTTTCAATCACAGGGTAGTTTGGCTCAATTCCAATAGCACAATGCTCATTGAAAGACATAGCAGCATCGCCCAACAATTGGGCGGAATATAAAATATTAGCTGCCATAAGCGGCTTAAATACATTGAGTTCATAGTGACCTTGCATACCACCAATTGTAATGGCTACGTCATTTCCCATTACCTGTGCACAAACCATAGTGAGGGCTTCTGCCTGAGTTGGGTTCACTTTTCCTGGCATAATAGAACTTCCTGGTTCATTAGCAGGAATAGTGATTTCTCCTATTCCAGACCTAGGTCCAGATGCTAGGAGTCTAATGTCATTAGCAATTTTGTTTAAAGAGACGGCCAATTGTTTTAAAGCTCCATGACTTCCTACTATAGCGTCATGAGCAGCCAAAGCCTCAAATTTGTTATCTGCCGTAATAAAAGGCATGCCAGTAAATGTAGCTATGTATTTTGCAACTAGCACATCATACCCTTTAGGGGTGTTTAGTCCTGTTCCTACGGCTGTTCCGCCCAAGGCCATTTCAGATAAATGAGGTAGGGTATTTTTAATAGCTTTTAAACCGTGATCTAATTGTGAGACATAGCCAGAAAATTCTTGTCCTAGAGTTAGAGGAGTGGCGTCCATTAAATGTGTTCTTCCAATTTTGACTACTCCACTAAAGTCTTTAGATTTTTTAGCAAGAGTGTCTCTAAGTTTTTCAATACCTGGGATGGTGATTTCTACTATTTTCTTATAAGCTGCAATATGCATGCCTGTTGGAAAAGTGTCATTTGAAGATTGAGATTTATTAACATCGTCATTGGCTTGAATGGCGTTATCTCCCTCACCTATTTTATTTCCCGCCAGTTCTTGTGCTCTATTAGCAATTACTTCATTGACATTCATATTGCTTTGAGTGCCCGAACCTGTTTGCCAGATTACTAGTGGAAACTGATCATTGTGCTTACCTGCTAAAATTTCATCACAGACAGCCGCTATTAAATCTCTTTTATCTGCTGAAAGAACACCTAAATCACAGTTGGTATAGGCAGCTGCTTTTTTTAAATACGCAAAGCCGTAAATAATATCTATGGGCATAGAACCCACTGGACCTATCTTAAAATTATTTCTAGAACGCTCGGTTTGTGCGCCCCAATATTTATCTGATGGAACTTCTACAGTACCCATGGTGTCCTTTTCAATTCTAAAGCTCATATGAATAAGATATTATTGAATAATTCAATATGTTTATATACTTACAAAGGTAAGCTACCCACATCTTTTTTTGCCATTTTTTTTCCTTCAGATTTGTTAGAATTACAAAATCTACCTTATCTTTGCAAAGTAATTTATTGATGATATGTTTGAATTTGACCAATACTTAGGATTTATAGCTTTTTTAACCATTTTAACTATTGGTTTCTGGCTTATGATTTTTTTATTGACTTTCGTTATTCCTTATTGGTTAGGAGGTTCATTGTTAGAATTTTTAAAAGAAAAACGCGACGCCAAAAAAAATAAGACTTCATAGTTTTATACTTTATATAAAAAAAAGCACCCTTTTAGGGTGCTTTTTTTATGAAGTCTGGTTTTGTCTATCTTTATAACCTTAGGAATTAAGACCCCTTAAAATCCAGTATCTCCTCCAGAATCTCCTCCAGAATCTCTAGAACTTCCCTTTGTAGCATTTTTCTTTTGATTAAATCTATAGGTAAAGGTCAGATTAATTTGTCTTTGTCTCCACTGAAACTCACTGTCTATAAAAACGTTAGGGGTTTTTGTTTCGCTCATTCTCTTTCCGGTATTAAAAAGATCGCTCACGTTTAAGGACAAAGTGCCCTTATCTTTTAACAACTCTTTGCTAAAGGCAAGGTTAGTGCTCAACATGCCTTTGTTTTTGCTTTGGGCATCTCTTGAAGGTCCTCGATAAAATACATTAGATTGGAAGTCTATGGCATATGGTAAAACAACTTTAGCACTTATTCTAGAAAACCAGCTAAAATTATCTGCATCAAAAACCTGGTTAATACTTTCACCCGCACTATCTTTATAAGTGTAGTCTCCTCTTAGTGCTCTTTTGAATAGGTTCACGTTCCATGTAAAACGCCAGTTTCTTTTTGGGGTATAGGTAGTGGTGAATTCCATACCAATTCTTTTTTCAGTGGCCAAATTAACGGGTCTTGATAAGATAATAGGAACCCTTACTGGATTGTTTAAATCATTTGGATTTGTGATAGTAACAAAGTCACCAGTTTCTTGTCTTATGAATTGAAAAATTCCTGTAGACTTATTGTAATATCCAGAAGTTGTAAAGGTAAACAGGTCAGACCTTGTAATATAACCCAAATCAAAGGCATTTGTAAAGGTTGGGTCTAAATCGGGGTTCCCTTGCCTTAAATTGGTGTTGCTAGACCTAGATATAAACGGATTAATATACCAGTTTCTAGGCCTCTGTAGTCTGCGGCTGTAACTTACTGTAAATTGGTTGTTCTCTGTAATTTCATAGCCTATAAAAATAGAAGGAAACCAATTGGTGTATGTTTTATTTTTTAAGTCGTTAGTTTCTAAAAGGTTTACATCTATATTAGAATGCTCCATTCTAAGCCCCCCAAGAAGGCTAAAAGCGTTCCATTTAGAGCCTAACTGTGTGTAGGCTGCTTGAACGTATTCTTTGTAGTTTAAGATGTTGCTGAAATTTGGATCTGCTACAAACGCTCCAGACGAGTTTTCAATACTAAAATCAAATTCATTATTAAATTGATTAAATGTTCCCCTATACCCCAATTCAAATTGAGATTGGTTTTCACTGCCAAATGGTAATACATAATCTGCTTGAACTAGCTGGTTGGTTTGATTTTCCTTAGAAAAAGTTCGCTCAGTAGGTAGCGATAAATTCTCTCCAAAAATAATTTCATTAATATAAGTGTCTTGATTCTCATCTCTCCTAGAATATTGATAATCTGCAGTAAGGGTATGACCGTCTTTTTCAAACTTTTTTTGATAATTTACAGCGTACTGAAAGTCATTGTTTAGCTCAGATTCATCACTGATTCTTTCTCTGGCCAATGTTTTTATCCTAGAGGCATTAAAATTTGTAAAATCTACATCTACTAAAGTATTCCCTGTAGATTTACCAAAAACAAAGGAGTTAGTGATACTGCTACTTGAATCTATGAAATATTCTAAACCAATGTTGGTGTTGAAGTTTTCATTCTGTCTGTTAATTCTGCTTCGTTCTTCTTGAAAACTTAAGGTTTCTCCAGTACTACTAAAATTTTCCTGGTCATTAAAGCCATTTCCTGGTCCTTCATTATTTCTGTATGTAGTGGTAGTAAATAGATTAAATTTATCATTTCTTAGATTTAAATTTACTGTTCCTGCATTATTTTTTGGAATTCCTAAGGTAGCATTAACAGCGCCATTAAAACCAAGTGTTTTGTTTTGCTTGAGTATAATATTTAATATTCCAGCGGTTCCTTCAGCATCGTATCTGGCAGAGGGATTGGTAATAACCTCAACCTTTTCTATGGCGTCTGCAGGAAGCTGTTTTAATGCGTCTGGACTCAAGCCAGATAGGGCAGAGGGTTTGCCGTTAATGAGTATTCTAACACTTCCATTTCCTCTTAAACTTATATTTCCTTCTACATCTACAGATACTGATGGTACATTGTTTAATACATCTGTGACAGACCCTCCTTTTACGGTTAAATCTTGGCCTACATTGTACACTTTTTTATCTAAACGCAATTCTACAGTAGTCCGTTCTGCTATCAATTCTACCCCTTCTAATTGGGCAACATCCATCCCCATTGAAATAGCACCTAAGTCTTTATTTATAGATAAATTTTGGCCAGAAAGCAAATAAGTTTTGTATGAAATATACTCTACTCTAATATTGTAATTACCTGCCTTGGCCTCTACGTTAAAACGACCCTGAATATTGGTGATACCCCCTGTTACTTCACTCGGGTTTTTAACGGATTGTAGCACTAGGGTAGCATATTCTAGCGGTAATCCACTGTCTTTATCTACTACCATTCCTGTGATTTGAATGGTTTTTGAAGGCTCTGGTTTTTGTTGTGCACAAAGGGCTAAACTAAATAGTAAGCTAATAAATAGGGAGTAGTGCTTCATTTTTTTCTTTATGATTTATTATTTTTTGGTTTTTTCTTTTTCTTTTTCTTTGGTTTTTTAAAACCTTCTTCTTGTAGCACAACAAACGCCTCATATTTATCTAAAGGGAGGCCGGTTTTAAGGGCTTCGTCTTGTTCTTTTTGAATGCGCTCTATCACTTCTTTTGTCTTTTCTTGATCGAGCTTTAAAAGTTGTAATTCTATACTTTTTTGTATAGAATTTACTAAAATGGTTCTTACTACGGCTTGTTCAAAAACACTTAAACCCAAGGTTTCTGTAAGCGACGGCATTTGAATATCTACTATCTGCTCTGCAGTAAGGTTTTCTGGCTTGTCTTGTCTCATAGGTTCTTGAGGGGCTAAGGACTGCCTTCTTCCTGAATATGGATCTCTACCCATATTACCCATGCCAAATTGGCCATAGGATTCTAAACAAATGGCCATAAATGCCAAAAAAAGTAAGGGTTTTAAAATAGTTTTCATATTGTTTTATTTAGATTTTAAAAATAGGTTTTGGTTTATCCTAAAAAGGTTAAAGGTTTGTTAAATGATATTTGCTCAGAACGACTACTCTTCTTCTTTCTGACCCATAAGCATGAGATAACCCTTTAAAAAAGGATCTATATGGCCATCTAAAACGGAGTCAACATCGGCTGTTTCAGCCCCAGAGCGAACATCTTTAATTAATTTATAAGGGTGTAATACATAATTTCTTATTTGAGAACCCCATTCAATTTTCATTTTAGAAGACTCAATCTCAGACCTTGCTTCTTGTTTTTTCCTAAGTTCTATTTCATACAATTGAGACTTTAAAAGTTTCATGGCATTTTGCCTATTGTCTAACTGAGAACGGGTTTCAGAATTGTGAATGATAATGCCTGTAGGGTGGTGGGTGAGAATTACTTTGGTTTCTACCTTATTCACGTTTTGCCCACCAGCGCCTCCAGATCTGGCAAAAGCCCAAGATATTTCTGCAGGATTAATAATAATTTCAATGGTGTCATCTATTAGCGGGTATACATAGACAGAAGCAAAAGAAGTGTGTCTTTTAGCGTTGCTGTCAAAGGGAGAAATTCTCACCAACCTATGAACCCCATTTTCTCCTTTTAACCAGCCAAAAGAAAAGTCACCCTCAATTCCTAAAGTTACGGTTTTTACACCTACAACTTCTCCTGCTTGGTAGTTGAGTTCTTTAACTTTATAGCCTGCTTTTTCACTCCACATCATATACATACGCATAAGCATGGCCGCCCAATCACAGCTTTCAGTACCACCAGCACCAGCTGTAATTTGCAGCACTGCAGAGAGGCTGTCTCCTTCTTCTGAGAGCATGTTTTTAAACTCTAAGTCTTCTAAAACAGCTAAGGTTTTGGTGTAGTGAAGCATTATTTCCTGCTCTTCTACGCCTCCCTCTGCATAAAAATCTAGAAGTATTTCTAACTCTTGAATGAGTGTTTCAGTTTTTTCAAAACCAATAACCCATACTTTTTTAGATTGAATGTATTTAATGTGTTCCTGGGCTTTTTGGGCGTTTTCCCAAAAGTCAGGTGCTAGTGTTTTTTCTTCTTCATTTTCAATTTCAATGCGTTTGGCATCTACGTCAAAGATACCTCCTTAACGCACCAAGGCGATCTAAAAGACCTTTGTATTGATCTGTGGTTACCATAATTTTGTTTTAAAGCAAAAATACTATTTAGCCTTGGTTGTACCATCTATTTTAGTAAATTTAGTTTTTAGAATTATGACCTGTCTTTTTTAGGTTCATATTTTTTTGTTAACCTTAAAAATCAGCTTCCTATGCGCGCTTTGCACACCCTTTTGCTCATCCTAATAACTACTGTTGCTTTTGGCCAACTAAACTTAGAAAAATCTCATTTTAAAAAATATGATGGATTTTTCCCTTTCTACTATGACACCACCCAAGATAAAATCTATTTAGAAGTAGCAGAACTAGAACGTGAATTTTTGTATATCAATGCACTCAGCAGTGGTATAGGAAGTAATGACCTTGGTCTAGATAGAGGTCAATTAGGTGGAGAAAGGGTGGTTTTCTTTAAGAAAATGGGAAATAAACTCATGCTTATTCAGCCTAATTTATCCTTTAGAGCCCTTACAGACAATGCCTTAGAAAAAGAATCTGTCAAGCAGGCTTTTGCCTCTTCCGTATTGTTCGGATTTCCTATAGAAATCATGCAAAACGGACACTATATTATAGATATCACTCCTTTTTTAATGCAGGACACTCATGGAGTAGCTAGCAGTTTACTGCAGGCCAACCAAGGCAGTTTTAGTTTAGACACTTCTAAAAGTGCTTTGAATTTGGAGAGAACCAGGGCCTTTCCTAAAAACATTGAATTTGACATCATGCTTACTTTTAAGGGGCAGGCTAAAGGGAAATATATTAGGTCTGTGACTCCAACTCCAGACTTAGTGACCGTAGCACAGCATCATTCTTTTGTGTCACTCCCAGATCTAGGTTTTGAAAAAAGGCCTTATGACCCAAGATCTGGTGCTTACTCATTTTCTTATTATGACTATGCTACGCCAGTGAGCAGTCCTATAGAAAAGCGTTATGTGGCTAGACATAGACTTGAAAAAAAAGATCCTAATGCAGCTGTAAGTGAAGCGGTAGTACCTATTATTTACTACCTAGACAACGGCACCCCAGAACCAGTAAGATCTGCTCTTTTAGAGGGGGGGCGCTGGTGGAACCAAGCTTTTGAAGCCATAGGCTATAAAGATGCTTTTCAGGTAAAAATACTCCCAGAAGACGCAGACCCCTTAGACGTTCGTTATAATGTTATTCAATGGATACACCGATCTACTAGGGGCTGGAGCTATGGCAGCAGTGTTTCAGATCCAAGAACTGGTGAAATTATTAAAGGGCATGTAAGTCTTGGAAGTTTGAGAATACGACAAGATTTTATGATAGCGCAAGCTCTTAGTAAGGCTCCCTTTGCGGGAGATGACGCTAATCACCAGGCACTCTTAGATATGTCCGTGTCTAGAATTAGACAGCTTTCTGCACATGAAATAGGACATACCCTTGGTTTTATGCACAATTTTGCAGCAAGTACCAATAACAAAGCTTCTGTAATGGATTATCCACACCCTCAGTTTAGCCTAAGCGGTAATGAGATTAGTTTCCAAAATGCTTATGAAACAGGTATTGGAGATTGGGACAAGGTGAGCGTAGCCTATTCCTATTCTGATTTTTCGGAAGCGGTGATAGATAAACAAAAAGCTTTGCGTGATATTTTGGATAGTGCTACTGAAAAAGGACTTAGATATTTATCAGATTCAGATGCAAGACCAGCAGGTAGTGCTAGTATATATGCTCATTTGTGGGACAATGGTCCTACAGCAGCACAGGGTTTAAAGGAGGTTTTAGCTGTAAGAGCAAAGGCCATAGAAAATTTTGGAATAGACAATATCAGAAATGGAGAACCACTTTCTGTTTTAGAAGATGTATTTGTGCCACTTTATTTTTTTCACAGGTATCAGACAGAGGCTGCCGCCAAAGTAATAGGTGGTATTGATTACAGCTACCAAGTAAAAGGAAGCAAGCAAATGCCTGTTATGGTTGCTTCTGCTGCTGTACAAAAAGAGGCCTTATATGAGTTAATGAACACCTTAGACGCTGCACAAATAGCCGTACCTGCCAATAAACTGCAATTATTTCCTCCTAGATCTCCTGCTTATGGGAGCGGTAGGGAGTCTTTTAATGGAAAGACAGGAGTAGCCTTTGATCCTCTCTCTGCACCAGAAACGAGTGCAGATGTAACCTTAGGCTTCTTATTACACCCAGAAAGGGTGTCTAGACTTATTCAGCAGAAATCATTAGACAAAGACCAATTGGGTTTAGAAGCTGTTTTAGAAACGCTTTGGAAGGCTACAATAGACCGCAACCATTCAGACAACTACCTGCAACAGGCCCAACTTGTAATTAATTTTAGAGTGCTTACACATATAATGAACTTGGCCAGCCAAGAACGCGTGCACCCTCAAGTGACCGCTATAGCTTATGATTTTATAGAAAATAAGATACAGAGACTAGCAAAGAGTGGTCCAAATGCCTACTTAAATGAAATGATTAGAAGGTGGAACGCCTTTAAGAAAGACCCTAGTGCTTTTAAAGTGATAGATAGCCCCCAAATTCCGGATGGATCTCCTATTGGTATGAACTGTTCTTTTTAATTAATATATGGAAATAAATTTAATTAGTGACACGGTCACTAGGCCTACTCCTGCCATGCTAGACGCAATGATGTCTGCAAAAGTTGGAGATGATGTATTTAAAGAAGACCCTAGTATAAGTGCTTTAGAAGAAAAAACAGCAACACTTTTTGGTAAACAAGCAGCCTTGTTTTTCCCATCTGGTACTATGGCCAACCAAACGGCTATAAAAGTGCACACCCAACCCGGAGAGCAACTTATATGTGATCACTACGCTCATATTTTTAATTACGAAGGGGGTGGAGTGAGTTTTAATTCTGGGGTGTCATGCAAACTCATTGAAGGAGAGCGAGGGAGAATTACTGCTCCGCAAGTTGCTGCCGCTATAAACCCACCAGACTTTTACCACAGTCCATTAACTAGCTTGGTTTGCCTAGAAAACACCACCAATAAAGGAGGTGGTGCTATTTGGGATTTTAAAGAAATGCAAGACATTAAAAAAGTATGTGACACCCATGGATTGGGCTATCACTTAGATGGCGCCAGGCTTTGGAACGCCTTAGCCGTAACTGGAGAAGACCCCCTTATTTACGGCCAGTTGTTTGACAGTATTAGCATTTGTTTTTCTAAAGGTTTGGGCTGTCCGGTAGGTTCGGTTTTAGTAGGTTCTAATGAATTTATTGCTAAAGCACTTAGGGTTAGAAAACTATTTGGAGGAGGCATGCGTCAAGCTGGTTATTTAGCTGCTGCTGGCATATATGCTTTAGACCACCATAGAGAGCGACTCTCAGAAGACCACAATAAAGCTAAAGAGATAGCGGTTCTTTTGTCTAAAAAAGACTTTGTTAAAAGCGTAGCACCTGTAGACACTAATATTATCATATTTGAATTAGAACAGAAATTACTGTCTCAGGAGGTTTTTATTCAAAAAATGAATTCGCAAGGCGTTCGCCTTATATCTATGGGAACAGGTAAGCTCAGGTTGGTGACTCACTTAGATTATACTACGGCTATGCACCACCGTTTTTTAAGTATTTTAGATAGTTTTTAAGGACATAATTACCCTATTTTTGCAACACAAATAATATTCTATATGTCTTCTGAAAATAACATTCCTAAAGCAACTAAAATTCCCCATACACTCACGCATTTAAATAAAAAGAGAGAAGATTCTTATTTTTGGATGAATAAGAGGGACGCGCCAGAAGTATTGGAATACTTAGAGCTAGAAAACAGCTATTATGAAGCCCAAACAGCTCACACAAAGGTATTTCAGGACAGTCTTTTTGAGGAAATGAAAGCTAGGATTAAAGAAGACGACAGCTCTGTGCCTTATAAATATAATGGTTACTGGTATATTACAAAATATGAAGTTGGAAAAGAATACCCAATTTACATCAGAAAAAAAGAAAGCTTAAATGCCACTGAAGAAACGTTGCTAGATTGTAATGAAATGGCAAAAGGCTTTGAATACTTTAGTTTGGGTGGTTTTTCTGTAAGCCCAGACAACAGCCTTTGTATATTTTCTACAGACACTTTTTCTAGAAGGCAATATACTTTGGGGGTTAAGAACTTAATTACAGGTACAATCCTTCCTGACCTTATAGAAAACACCACCGGTAGTGCTAGCTGGGCTGCTGACAGCAACACTTTTTTTTATGCTTCTAAAAATGAAAAAACACTTAGATCTGAGGCTATTTTTAGACACCAATTGGGGCAAACTATCCCAGATGTTAAAATATATGAAGAACTAGATGACACCTTTATAACCTATGTATTTAAAACCAAAAGTAAAAAGTATATAGTGATAGGCTCTTCTAGTACGCTTACTTCAGAATATTATATTTTTCCTGCCAATGAGCCTTTAGCCACTCCTCAAGTTTTTAGTCCACGTGAACGCGGTTTAGAATACGATTTAAACCATTATCAAGATCACTTTTATGTACTAACCAACAAAGACAATGCGGTGAATTTTAAAGTGATGAAGGTGCATGAATTAGACACGCATATGTCTAATTGGCAAGATTTCATACCACATAGGCCTAAAGTATTACTAGAGGATATTACTATTTTTAAGGACTTTTATGTTTTAAGTGAAAGAGAGAATGGTCTCACTAAAATTAACATAGTTCCTTGGAACAAGGAAAAACCCTCACACTACCTACCTTTTGACAATGAAACCTATACGGCTTATTTGGGTACCAACCCTGAATTTGACTCACTTAGCCTTAGGTATGGGTACAATAGCTTAAATACGCCAGCAAGCGTATATGACTATGATGTTATTAGTGGAGATAAAGAATTATTAAAACAGCAGGAGGTATTAGATCCTAGTTTTGTGTCAGAAAATTATATTTCTGAACGCATATGGGCCACAACAAAGGATGGTGTTCAAGTACCTATTTCTTTAATCTATCATAAAAACACTACTATAGATGGGTCTAGCCCTTTGTTGCAGTATGGTTACGGTTCTTATGGGCATACTTCAGATCCGTATTTTTCAACGGTACGCTTAAGCCTTTTAGACCGAGGCTTTGTATATGCCATAGCTCATGTTAGAGGTGGAGAATACTTAGGAAGGCCCTGGTATGAAGACGGAAAACTGCTTAAAAAAAATAATACATTCACAGACTTTATTTGCTGTTCAGAATATTTAATTTCTAAAAAATACACATCTGCTAATGGCTTATTTGCATACGGCGGTTCTGCTGGTGGCTTACTAATGGGTGCTATTATGAATATGGCCCCTCATTTATACAAAGGTATTATTGCCAGTGTTCCTTTTGTAGACGTAGTGACCACTATGCTAGATGACTCTATTCCTTTAACTACTGGCGAGTACGATGAGTGGGGAAACCCCAATGAAAAAGAATATTATGATTATATGCTTTCATATTCACCTTATGACAACGTAAAAGAACAGTCTTATCCAAATACATTAGTCATTACTGGCTATCATGATTCTCAGGTTCAATATTGGGAACCTGCTAAATGGGTTGCCAAACTTAGGGAATTAAAGACAGACCAAAACAAGTTACTTTTTAATACTAATATGGAAGCAGGGCATTCCGGAGCTTCTGGAAGGTTTGAATCTCTTAGAGAAATTGCAAAAGAATACGCTTTTATTATAGATTTAGCTCATAAACTAGACCATTAAGAAAAAACAATTAAATTTGTAGAGATTTCTAATAAAGATCTTGAATCAAAACCTTCTACATGCAAAAAAAGATACATGCTCACCACAGTATCCTACCCCTAATAGGAAAAACACCGCTCGTACAACTTCATAAAAGCGTTTCTGGCTTTGCTGGCACTTTTTATGCCAAATTAGAAGCTTTTAACCCAGGTCATTCTGCAAAAGATCGAATTGCACTTCATATTATTGAAATAGCAGAAGAGAAAGGTCTTTTAAAACCAGGAGACACAATAGTAGAAACTACCTCTGGAAATACTGGTTTTAGTTTGGCCATGGTAAGTGCTATAAAAGGTTATAAATGTATTTTAGCAGTGAGTTCAAAGTCTTCACCAGACAAGATAGACATGCTAAGGGCTATGGGTGCTGTCGTTCATGTATGCCCAGCACACCTAAGCCCAGAAGACCCAAGGTCTTATTATGCGGTAGCCAAGACCATTCACGCTAATACACCAAACTCCATATATATAAACCAATATTTTAACAGCCTAAATACAGAGGCTCACTACAGGTCTACTGGCCCTGAAATATGGGAAGACACCGCAGGAGAAATCACTCATTTAGTAGTATGTAGTGGTACTGGTGGCACCATTTCTGGTACGGCTCAGTATTTAAAAGATCAGAATCCAAATATTCAAATTATTGGCGTAGACGCTTATGGTTCTATTTTAAAAGGGTACCACGAGACCGGAGAGATTAATCCGGATGATATTTTTCCATACAGGATAGAAGGTTTAGGCAAAAATTTAATACCCACCGCTACAGATTTTAATGTGATTGACCGATTTGTTAAGGTAAGAGATGACCAGAGCGCTCATATGGCTAGGCGTATTTCTAAAACAGAAGGTATATTTGCTGGTTATACATGCGGAGCAGCCATGCAGGCAGTTAAGCAGCTAGATGAAGAAGGAGTGTTTAACGCTCACTCCAAGGTAGTAGTTATTTTTCCAGACCACGGGTCTAAATATATGAGTAAAATTTATTCAGATGAGTGGATGTCTGCACAGGGTTTCTTAGAAGAAGAAGCTGTCACAGCAAAACAAACAATTTCAAAGTAAATCAAATAAATAAAATTAAGCCAAAATTTAATTACTTTTATGGCTTATAATTCACACACAATGAGAGATCTTTTTGAAAGAATCGTAGCAAATAAAGGCCCATTAGGAAAATGGGCATCACAGGCAGAGGGGTATTTTGTGTTTCCAAAAATAGAAGGGCCTATTTCTAATAGAATGTATTTTAGAGGTAAAGAGGTCATTACTTGGAGTATTAATGATTACTTAGGATTGGCAAATTTACCAGAAATTAAAGCTGTAGATGCTGCAGCAGCATTAGAATACGGTGCTGCTTACCCAATGGGAGCTAGAATGATGAGTGGGCACACAGATTTTCACGAGCAGTTAGAACAGGAATTGGCCACTTTTGTAGAAAAAGAATCTGCTTATTTATTAAACTTTGGTTACCAGGGAATTATGTCTACCATAGACGCCTTGGTGTCTAAGGATGACATTATTGTTTATGATGTAGACGCCCACGCCTGTATTATAGACGGAGTTCGCCTACATATGGGTAAAAGATTTACCTTTAAACACAATGACTTGGAAAGCTTAGAGAAGAACTTAGACCGTGCTACTAAAATGGCAGAACAAACCGGAGGAGGTATTTTAGTGATTTCTGAAGGTGTTTTTGGCATGAGAGGAGAGCAAGGAAAGCTAAAAGAAATAGTAGCCCTTAAGCAGAAATACAATTTTAGATTGTTAGTAGATGACGCCCATGGTTTTGGCACCCTTGGTAAAACAGGAGCTGGAGCTGGAGAGGAGCAAGGCATTCAGGCAGACATAGACATATATTTTGCTACTTTTGCAAAATCAATGGCCGGTATTGGCGCTTTTATTGCAGCAGACAAAGAAATTATCGACTACTTAAAATACAACTTACGTTCTCAAATGTTTGCTAAATCATTGCCAATGATTTATGTAAAAGGCGCTCTAAAGCGTCTAGACATGATGAGAAGTCAGCCAGAGTTAAAAGAAAACTTATGGCGCAATGTAAACGCTTTACAGTCTGGTTTAAAAGCCCAAGGTTTTGATATTGGAACTACCACCAGCTGTGTCACCCCGGTTTACTTAAACGGAAGTATTCCAGAAGCCATGGCGCTGGTAAAGGACCTGAGAGAAAACCACGGTATTTTCTGCTCTATAGTAGTCTACCCAGTAATTCCAAAAGGTTTAATTTTATTGAGATTGATTCCAACAGCCACCCATACGCAAGAAGATATCGACCTTACTTTAACTGCCTTCTCTTCTATTAGGGAACGTTTAGAGAACGGAACCTACAAAAGACTATCAGCTGCTGTTTCAGCCGCTATGGGAGAGTAAATGTAGCAAACACCATATTAAAAAAAGCCTGATCACTTTATTGAGATCAGGCTTTTTGTTTGGACTTAAGAAGCGCTGGCCGATTAAAACTAGATGAACTTCTTATACGTTCTTCTCCTTTTGTAAATTTTAGGATCAAAGGCACGCCATAATTTGTGTATGGCGGTGTTTTCTTCTAATTCTGGAGTTCTAATACAATTTTGTATACCTTTTTCGTTAAAAGTAATCCAACATTCGTGAAATAAAATGGCTGTAAGGCCTTTATTTAGATATTTAGGGTGAACGCCTATGAGGTAAAAGATCATGTCTTTACTCTGCTTTCTTGCCTTTAAAAGATGGAACAATCCAAAGGGGAAGAGTTTTCCGTTTGCTTTTTGTAGGGCCTTTGAAAAGGAAGGCATAACAATGGAAAAGGCAACCAATTGGTCTTCTTGATCTATTACAAATTTTATAAACTCTGGGTTTATAAAAGAAAGATACCTTTTGGTAAAGAATTCTTTTTGAACGTCTGTAATGGGTACAAAGGAGGAAAGGTTGGCGTAGCTTTCGTTAAAGAGATCAAACATCTTGTCTGTATAAGGTAGAATGTCTTTTGTTTTGGTAAAGTTTAAGGCCCTTAGAGAATACCTTCTTTTAATAAGGTCTTGTGCCTTGTTAAAAAGTGCTGGATCTATATTGCTAAAAGGAAACTTGTTCTCTAGGTATTCTTTTTCTTTTACAAAGCCTAGGCGTTCATAATGAGTGGCGTAGTAGGGGTGGTTGTACCAGGTAATCATGGTGCCAATGTGGTCAAAACCCTCTATTAGACAGCCCACTTTGTCTAGATTAGAAAAGCCTACGGGACCCTCTATATATTCTAATTGATTGGCTTTTCCAATCTCAGAAACTTTTTCTAAAAGCGCCTCTGACACAGCGGTGTCATCTGTAAAGTCCATCCAGCCAAAGCGCATTTTTTTAATTTGCTGCTCTTTTACTTCTATCCAATTAATCATGGCAGCCACCCTACCCACAATTTTTCCATCTTTATAAGCTAGGAAAAATTGGGCCGATGCCGATTTAAATACAGGGTTAATATTTGGATCAAAGACATCCATCTCATCTTTAATAATAGAGGGCACCCAATAGGCATTGTTCTTGTAAAGTTCAAAGGGAAAACAAACAAATGCTTTTATATCTTTTTTAGAAGTAGCTTCTTTTATAGCAATCATATTACCTTGTTTTATGTCTGTCTAACCTGTAAGAGAAACCCATACCCGCAAAAACTTTCTCTGGATTGTTTTGGAAGTTAAGCCCTCCAAACACGTCTAACTGAAAGTTTTTATTAAACAAATAGGCGCCACCAGCTCTTAGTATTTGCTCTTTAGAATCTTCATATACACTGTATTGTCCCTCTAAAAACACACTCCATTTTGGTTTAATGGCATGTGACAAAGAAACAATAAGTGATTTTTCTTCTAAAGAAGTATTTGTGTCTAGTGATTTAGCTCCAATAAAATCATAAACCCCATTAATAATTAGCACCACTTTAGGACTCAGGGTACTTTGTGTAATAATCATAGCTCTTGGGGCTGCACTAGGGTAGTTTGCTAAATAAGGACTACTTTTCATTCCTATATTGGCCCCTGCATAAAGCGCTACTGCTGGCAGTAAATTTCGCCATTGAAAACTTTTGTTAGCCTTCCAGCTATAGACATTGATGGGTCTATTATTTGGATTTCTAAAAGGGTCATAGAGCATGTATTTGGCTCCCAGTCTATTGACTAATAGACCCTGGACTATACCAACTTGCTCTCCAACCGTTGGGCTTGTAAGAAATTCTACAGTATAGACCCCTTCGTAAACAACTTCTAAAGCTTCCTTAAAAAGACCAACCCTAAGGCTTATCGTGCTATTGTTAAATAAAGATTCAGTATCCTTAATCTCATTGTTTACCCTAAATCTGTCAACGTAAAAACGTCCTTCTACTTGGTATACTCCCGATCCTACGCTATAGGCACTCATAGTATTTCCTGGGCTATTGGAATTGATAATATCTGTATATTGACTATGGGCTGTAAAACTTAAAAAAAAGAGTAGCCAAAAACAGCATGCTTTAAAAAAAAACAAACGGTTACTGGGAAAGCGATTAGACATTTTAAGTTTTTTTTAATTCCTATGAAGGCTAGGTCAAAAGTAAGATTTGTATTTTTGAACAAATTTAATAAACATAATGGATTTTTTAAGAACACTTCTCTATATAGTAATGGGATTTTATGCCTTTAAGTTTCTATTGAGACTTTTAGCGCCCAAATTAATAGCATTTGCGCTCAAACTGCTTCAAAAGAAAATGGGAGGTAATTTTTCTGCTGGTTTTGGAGGTCAGTCTCCTTTTGGTGGGGGTAGTCCCTTTGGAGCATCGGGTGGAAGCCAAAAAAAAGAAGCTGCTAAAGAAAAAACATCAAAACCTCTTAAAGGCAAAGATCCAGTAGGAGAATATATAGATTTCGAGGAAATTGAATAACTTGCGGCATGAATGCTACAGAGATGAAATTACTTCCTAAGTTTTTTGTTCATTTAGGGGTTGTATCTCTATTTGCTATAGTGGCCCTTATTTATTTTTATCCGGTGCTTCAGAACAAAGAGATTGAGCAATCAGACATTGTTCAATACACGGGGATGGCCAAGGAGCAAAATGATTTTAGAGCTTCAGAAAACGCGGAGCCTTACTGGACCAACGCTGCTTTTGGAGGCATGCCAACATACCAATTAGGGGCTCAGTTTCCTCATAATTATATTAAAAAATTAGACAGAGTCATTAGGTTTCTTCCTAGGCCTGCAGACTATTTATTTTTGTATTTTATTGGTTTTTATTTACTACTATGCAGTCTTAAATTAGATTATAAAATTGCCGTATTAGGAGCTTTGGCCTACGGTTTTTCCACTTATTTTATCATCATATTAGGGGTGGGTCACAACGCCAAGGCACACGCACTAGGCTATATGCCTGTTATTTTAGCAGGTATTGTCTGGGCTTTTGATAAAAAATATTGGCTTGGTTTTTCAGTGACCGCTCTAGGAATGGCCTTAGAAGTGCTAGCCAACCATGTTCAAATGACCTATTATTTTATGTTATTGGTTCTTATTCTGGGGCTGGTTTATGGTTTTAACGCCATTAAAGAAAAAAGACTACCTCATTTTTTAAAAACAGTTGGAATTCTAATGGGAGCAGTACTTCTTGGAATTGCCACTAATGCCACCGTTCTATTGGCTACCAAAGAATATGCAGCATGGAGTACCAGAGGAACATCGCCACTGACTATTCAGGCAGATGGCAGTCCAAAAAAAATATTGGAAGGATTGGACAAGGATTATATCACCTATTATTCTTACGGCCCTTTAGAGTCTTTAAACTTATTAGTCCCCAGACTTACTGGTGGTTCTTTTAAGGAATCATTAGGGGCAGGGTCTGAAACCTATGACTATTTAGTGGCGCAGGGGGTTTCAAATAGTAGTGCCTTAGACTTTTCTAACAGCCTGCCCTTGTATTGGGGTCCACAGCCTCCCACTTCTGGCCCTGCCTATTTAGGAGCCGTTACTCTGGCCCTTTTTTTTATGGGTTTACTGCTGTATAAAGGACGTATAAAATGGGTTTTAGTGGCTGCAGCTGCTTTTGCCCTCATGCTCTCTTGGGGGAAATTTTTTATGCCCCTCACAAACCTGATGATAGACTATTTCCCTCTTTACAACAAATTTAGAGCGGTATCTTCTATTCAAGTCATTGTAGCACTCTGTGTTCCAGCATTGGCTGCTTTGGGTTTGGACAGTTTTTTAGGAAGCAATAAAAAAAAACAAATAAAAACCATTAAAAGAACCGCGGTAGTTTTTGGTGGGCTTTTGTCTGTCCTGTTCTTAAGCAGTTATGTTTTAGATTATGTAGGGAGTTCTGACGCTCAAATATCGGGCATGTACGGAGACGCCTTTATAGATGCTCTAAAAGAAGACCGCGCCGTGGTATTGCGCTCAGACAGTCTGCGTTCCTTTGCCCTTATAATGGGACTGCTGCTTGTGTTGTTGTGGGGAATTAAAAAGTCATGGAACCAAACTAAAACGCTTGTGCTCATTGGCTTACTTGTATGTATAGATTTACTAGGAGTGGCCAAGCGATATGTAAATGCAGATAATTTTGTCTCTGCAAAACAAGTAAGCCAACCTTTTAGTGCTACTGCTATAGATAAAGAAATTTTAAAAGATAGTAGTGTTTTTAGGGTCTATGATATGTCAGAAGGCCTTAACGGAGCCAGAACCTCTTATTTTCATCAGTCACTTGGAGGCTACCACGCAGCCAAACCAGCTCCTATAGAAGCTTTATTTGAACACCATCTTTACAAGGGTAATTTGGAAATTCTTCATATGCTCAATGTAAAATATGTAGTGCAGCCAGATGAAAAAGGAGAATCTACTTTGGCTATTAATACCAACGCCAACGGAAACGCATGGTTTGTAAAGGAATTAATAGGAGTTCCAAACCGCAACGAATGGATCCAAAGCTTGGCTACTCTAAACAGTAAGCAACAAGCCAGTCTTTTAACAAAAGACCTTAAAGCACTTTCTAAAAACCGTTTTGAATGGGACAGCGTTCAGGAGCCTAGAATAGCACTTAGTAGCTATTTACCCAATAAATTAGTCTATGAGACCCTTAATAGTAAAGCTGGTTTTGCTGTCTTCTCTGAAGTGTATTACGCCCATGGTTGGCAAGCTACTATAGATGGGGTAGCAACACCCATTGTCCCGGTAAATTACACCCTTAGAGGTATAGAAGTTCCTGCGGGAGATCATGAAATTATATTTAAATTTAAACCCGCTGTAGTGGCAACTGGAAGTAAGATTGCACTGGCCAGTTCTGTATTATTATTTTTAGTACTTGGTCTATCTCTAGGCCGATATCTTAAAAACTTTTCTAAGGCAACCACACCCTCTAATGAGTGAACCAAAGACTTCTGACCAGTCTCAAGCTACTACGCCTAAAAAGGTGCTCATTGTTGCGTATTACTGGCCCCCTGCGGGTGGTCCTGGTGTACAGCGGTGGATACACTTTGCAAAACACCTGCCTGCCTATGGAATAGAACCCATTGTTTATGTACCAGAAAATGCTTCTTACCCAATAGAAGATTACAGCCTGCTTGAGGCTATCTCTCCAGAGATTAAGGTAGTGAGGCAACCCATTTCAGAACCTTATAAATGGGTGTCTTGGTTGTTTAAAAAGCAAACCAAACGTATGAGCCAAGGCCTACTCAATGAGAAAAACCCTTCTTTTATTGAACGCTTGTTAAGAGCTGTTAGAGGGAATTTTTTTATTCCAGACGCTAGAGTTTCCTGGGTAAAACCATCTATAAATTTTTTAAAAGGCTATATGGCGGCGCACTGTATAGACACTATTATCACATCCGGCCCACCGCATAGTATGCACCTCATTGGCTTGGGACTTAAGGAAAAAGGGCCCATAAAGTGGTTGGCAGATTTTAGAGATCCCTGGACCAGTATTGGTTACCACAAAGCCCTTTATCTAATGCCTTTTGCCAAAAAAAGACATCAAGCATTAGAGGCGCAGGTACTGCGTACTGCAGACAGAATTATTACAACCAGCCCTAGTACTGCTAAGGAGTTTGCAGCTGTTACTCAAAAGCCCATAAGCGTTATTACCAATGGTTATGAAGTGGAGGCTCCTATTTTAGAGTCTGTTGCTACTGTTATTAAAGGCAAGATGAAAGGTTTTTCTATGCTGCATATAGGTTCTTTGTTAGCAGGTAGAAATCCAAGTATTTTATGGGCGTGTTTGTCTGAGTTACTAAAAGAAAACAAAGCATTTAAAGTCGCTTTTTCTTTACATTTTGTTGGGCTGGTAAGTGATGTTGTAAAAGAGCGTTTGAATTTTTTTGGGCTCTCTAACTACTGTTTTTTTCACGGATATAAACCACATTCACAGGTCAGGGCCTTTCAGAAAGAAGGGCAGCTTTTACTCTTATTAGAAATAGATTCTCCCCAGCACAAAGGAATTATCCCCGGCAAATTATTTGAGTATATTGCCAGTAAATCTCCCATTCTTGCCGTGGGTCCTAAAGAATGGGATGTAAGCCCTATAATATCTGAAACCGCAGCAGGAGCTGTATTTGGATATACAGATAAAGCTGCTTTAAAGGCGTATATTCTAAAAGTTTTTATGACTTTTAACAATGGGGAGGAAACACCTAGACCTCAGGGAATAGAAGCCTACCACAGAAAAGTCTTAACAGAAAAACTAGCCAATATCATTCAATTATGGGAGTAGTCATTAGGCAATCCATACAAAACACACTAAGTACTTATTTGGGCTTTGGATTAGGGGCTGTTAATACTTTATTCTTATACACCAGAATCCTTTCAGTAGAAACCTACGGACTTTTGTCTATTTTGTTGTCTGTGGCTACCTTATTAATGCCTGTGTTTGTTTTTGGTTTGCCCAACACCCTTATTAAGTTTTTTAGCACAGAAGAAACCACTAAAGAAAGAGCCCTTTTAAATGGTTTTTCCCTTTGGTTTCCTCTTGTTTTTATAGTGCCTGCCACCTTAGTTATCTCCTTCTTTAATTTGGAAATAGCCCAGTCTTTGTCTGATAAAAATGCTTTTGTAGCACCATATGTATGGCATATTCTATTTATAGGGATTTCTATGGCTTACTTTGAAATTGGATACGCTCAGGCTAGGGTGGTGTTGAAATCTGCTTGGGGTAACTTTTTAAAGGAGGTTAGCCATAGAATGCTCATCACCTTTTTATTGTTGCTGTTGTATTTTAAACTCCTAGATCTTTCTCTGTTTTTCTACCTATTGGTTGGGGTTCATGCAATAAGAGCACTGCTTATGTATGTCTATGTTTTTAGACAGTGTGGTCATTCTTTTTTAATAGGAATTCCTAAAAATATAAAAACATATTTACACTACAGTTTATATATGTTTATTGGGGGCACCGCTGCTGTGGTTATCTTAGAAATAGATAAAATCATGATTTATACCTATGTGAATATTGAGCAGGTAGCCTTTTACACGGTAGCAGTTTTTATGGCCACTATAGTGGGAGTCCCAGCTAGGTCTATGTTTCAAATTACAGCACCTTTAACTGCTAGATTAATACAAGAGGGAGATTTTGACGGCCTCAAAAAACTATACAAACAGAGTTCACTTCACTTAGGAATGGTCTCTGGTGGTGTACTTTTACTCTTAATGGTTAATTTAGACCAGATTTATAGGCTAATTCCTCAAGCCTATGGCGGTACCTCTTTCTTAGTACTACTCATTGGTCTTAGCAAATTTTATGATGCCCTTTTAGGCAATAACAATGCCATTTTATTTAACTCTCCCTACTTTAAAAGCATCTTAAAGTTTGGTTTATTTTTGGCAGCCATAACGGTGTTGTTAAATTATTTATTCATACCTATTTTTGGAATAAAAGGGGCTGCTTTTGCTTCATTTTTGTCTATTGGTTTATATGACACAGCTAAAATCTGGTACGTAAAAACCAAGTACCACACGCAGCCCTTTGGCCGTAAAACTTTATACCTTTTACTAATTTTGGCAGGAGTCTACGGACTTGCAATATTTTTGCCAAACTTAAGTAATCTTTATATAGATGTGGTCTATAAGAGTGTTGTAATAAGTGTGCTTTATATTTTGCTACTGTACCTCACAAAGATTTCTGAGGTTTTAAATGGACTTATTAAAAAGTACATATGCTTTTAATAAAATGTTTAAAACTGCTAACTTTTATAATTTTTCTAAGAGGTACTTAGCCGTTACAGAGTTTTTGTCTTTTGCCAATACTTCTGGGGGGCCTTGGGCAACTAGTTGCCCCCCATGGATACCTCCGCCAGGCCCCAAATCTATAATATGGTCTGCGCATTTAATAAGGTCTATATTGTGTTCTATGACCACCATGGAATGCCCTTTTTCTAAAAGGGCATTAAAGGCCCCCATAAGCCTGTTAATGTCATGAAAGTGGAGCCCTGTGGTGGGTTCATCAAAAATAAAAAGGGTTTTGTCTTTGGTGTTTCCTTTTACTAAAAAGGAGGCTAGTTTTATACGCTGTGCTTCACCGCCAGAAAGGGTTGAAGAGGACTGTCCTAAACTCACATAACCAAGCCCTACGTCTTCTAAGGCCTGAATTTTTTGACATAATTTATTTTCACCATGACTGCTAAAAAAAGCCAATGCGTCTGTGACGGTCATTTCTAAAATATCGTGTATGGATTTTTCAAAGAACTTGACCTCTAAGACTTCCTTTTTAAAACGTTTGCCAAGGCAAGTATCGCACGCTAAGTGCACGTCTGCCATAAATTGCATTTCTACAGTAATTTCACCCTCACCTTTGCATTTTTCACACCTACCGCCGTCTACATTAAAAGAAAAGTGCTTAGGGAGAAAACCTCTTACCTTACTGAGCGATTCTTTGGCAAAAACAGCTCTAATGTCATCGTAGGCTTTTAAATAAGTCACAGGATTAGACCTAGAAGATCTACCAATGGGGTTTTGGTCTATAAATTCTACAAACTTTAGGTTTTTATGCTGTACCTCATATTGGGTATGTTGACCTATTTTCATTCCAAAACCGCCAAGGGTTTTCTGAACTATGGGGTAGAGTAGATTTTTAACAAGTGTAGATTTTCCAGAACCTGAAACACCTGTAACTATGGTGAGCATACCCAGTGGAATAGTAACGTCTATATTTTTTAAATTGTTGACTCTTGCGCCTGTAATTTTTACAAACTGATTAGAGCTTCTCCTTTTTTTTGGCAGGGGTATTTCTAGAGTTCCTTTCAGGTACTGGGCGGTAAGTGAATTGGATTTTAAGACTTCTTTTAGGGTTCCTTGGGCCACCAAATACCCTCCTAAAGTTCCAGCTTCTGGCCCAATATCAAAGACCATATCTGCGGCTTTCATGATATCTTCATCATGCTCTACCACTATGACCGTATTCCCAAGGTCTCTAAGTGCTTTTAATACGCCAATAAGATTTTCTGTGTCTTTGGGATGCAGCCCAATGCTGGGCTCATCTAAAATATACATAGAACCTACCAGACTACTACCTAAAGAGGTAGCTAAATTTATTCTTTGGCTTTCTCCACCTGAAAGGCTGTTAGACTTTCTGTTTAGAGAGAGGTAGGTAAGACCTACCTGCTCTAAAAAGGAGAGTCTACTTTTAATTTCTACTAAAATTCTTTTTGAAATTTGAGTGTCAGATTCACTAAGCGTAATTTCTTTAAAAAACAGTAGCAATTCATCTATGGGCAAAGCTACCAATTGACCAATGTCTTTACCCGCTACTTTCACATAAAAAGAAGCCTCTTTAAGTCTGGCGCCTTTGCATTTTGGGCAGCTAGTTTTACCTCTAAACCTAGAGAGCATGACCCTATTTTGAATTTTATAGCTCTTTTCTTCTAGCGTAGAAAAAAAATGGTGAATTCCTTTAAAGGATTTTTTTTCATTCCAGACCAGGTCTTGCTGTGCTACTGTGAGCTCAAACCAGGGCTTGTGTATTGGAAAGTTTAAGGTGGCAGCCTTTGCTATAAGTGCATCTTTATAGGCACTCATGCTTTCTCCTTTCCAAGGAGCTATGGCATTTTCATAAACAGAAAGTCCAGTGTTTGGAATCACTAGCTCAGGATCTATGCCCATGATATCTCCATAACCTTCACAGCTATTACAAGCACCATATGGGTTGTTAAAACTAAAGAGGTGTAGGGAAGGAGAGGCAAACTCTATGCCGTCTAAGGAAAATAGGTTATTGAAACCTATCTCTTTTCCTGTACTTAAATCTCTGACCAAACAGCGGCCTTTGCCCTCAAAGAATGCAGCTTCAATAGCAGAGGAAAGTCTGTTAAAAAAATCTTCATTATCAGCGGTTATAATCCGGTCTATAACCAAATTAAATTGATTGGGCAAGAGGTCCATATCTTCACAAATCCTCAGTACTTCTTTGTTGATTTCTATTCTGGCAAAACCTTGTTTTAAAAAGAGTTGTACTAGTTTATTAGGATCTTTATCTACAGGAACTTCAATGGGAGCTAAAAGCAATAGTTTGTGGCTAGTTTTAAAACTCTTAATACAGTCTATTACATCTTTAACGCTGTGCCTTTTTACTTCTAAACCACTAATGGGAGAGTATGTCTTACCAATTCTAGCAAATAGTAATTTTAGATAGTCATAAATTTCTGTAGCGGTTCCTACCGTTGAGCGAGGGTTGCTGGTGTTTACTTTTTGCTCAATGGCAATGGCGGGAGCAATTCCTTTTATATAGTCTACCTTAGGTTTGTCTAGCTTTCCAAGAAATTGTCTGGCATAGGCAGAAAGACTCTCTACATACCTTCTTTGGCCTTCTGCATAGAGGGTGTCAAAGGCTAAGGAAGATTTTCCAGAACCAGATAAACCCGTAATCACAATAAACTTATTTCTAGGCAATACCACATCTATATTTTTTAAATTGTGGAGTTTAGCACCTTTGATAATAATGTTGTTTTTGGGATCTACCTCTGAGAGATTTTTATAAGGAAGGGGAGAAACATTCATAAGGAGGCATCAGATCTTTTCATGGAAACAATTAAGATTTAAAGATAGGTTGTTTTCAACTATTTTTTAATATATTTGATAGTATAATTAACACCAAAGCCTATAGAACACTTATACTTTTAACTTTCATGAACTTTTTATTTAACGCCTTTTAAAGGAGGTTATAACTTGTTTATGTTTTAAATGTATAAGTATGAAAACAGCTACACAAGACGCACAATTGGTTGGTAATTATTTATTGGGACAACAGCAATCCCTTTCCACTTTAGTAGAAAGACACCATTCTAAACTTTATCGTTTTATTTATTTCAAAGTTCAGAATTCTGACTTGGCTTCTGATTTGGTGCAAGACACTTTCTTAAAAATCATAAAAACGCTAAAATCTGGGGGTTATAGTGAAGAGGGTAAGTTTTTACCCTGGGCCATGCGTATTGCGCATAATTTAGTGATTGACCATTTTAGGGGGCTAAAAAGAATGCCCATGCAATATGAAAGAAAAGAATATTCTCTTTTTTCATCCATGACAGATTCAGAATTAACAAAAGAGGAAGGCATGATTCAGGAGCATATAGAACTCCATTTACACAAAATTATTAAGCGCTTACCAGAAGACCAATTAGAGGTAGTGAACCTGCGTATATTCAAGGAATTGAGTTTTAAAGAAATTTCAGAGCAGACAGGGGTCAGTATTAATACCGCTTTGGGAAGAATGAGATATGCCCTTATTAATATGAGAAAAATAGCCTCTGAAAACCACATAGATTTATTAGCCAGTTAGAGAGGTAATTAGGCATGAAATATATTAAAAAGGCCAAAGGCTTTGCTCATATAATATTTAAAAAAACTCAATTTTTTTCATTTCTTATAATAGGTAGTTAGTACTGTTTTTCTCCCTATGGTTTTAGTGATCACGTCTTTTTCTAAATCCCAGCCCCTAGCTGGGGAATATTGTCTACCATACCAAATAATTTGCAAGTGTAAGTCATTCCATATTTCTTTTGGAAAAAGTCTTTTAGCGTCTTTCTCTGTTTGCACCACATTTTTACCATTGGAGAAACCCCATCTATAGAGCAACCTGTGGATATGAGTGTCTACAGGGAAGGCAGGAGTTCCAAAAGCTTGGGAAATAACTACGCTGGCTGTTTTATGTCCGACCGCCGGAAAGGTCTCTAGGGTTTCAAGGTCTTTAGGAACCTCCCCATTGTGGGCCTCTACCAACATTTTAGACAGCCCCCAAATTCCTTTAGATTTCATAGGAGAGAGCCCAACGGGTCTTATTATATCTCTTATTTCTTCTACGCTCATTTTAATCATATCATATGGATTGTCTGCCTTTGCAAATAATAATGGGGTTATTTTATTAACCCTCACATCTGTACTTTGTGCAGAGAGTAGTACCGCTATTAAAAGCGTATAGGGATCTTTGTGGTCTAAGGGTATAGGAATTTCAGGATATAAATTTTGTAAGGTATCTATAACAAAGGACACCTTTTCTGATTTGGTCATTTTTGAGTACTTTTAAATAAAATCTTTCACACGCCTAAGTAAAGATAGTTAATCTGTGATTTACTGCTTAATATTTGTGCCTAGCTAAACAAAAAATTGTTTTATGAAAACACTTCAAGTAGGGGACAGCGTTCCAAATTTTTCTGTGCTAGACCAGTCTGGTAAACCATTTATTTTATCTGATTACAACAATAAAAAATTAATAGTATTTTTCTATCCAAAGGCCAATACTCCAGGTTGTACAGCAGAGGCCTGTAATTTAAGAGATCACTATAGTGAACTAAAAGCACAGGGCTTTGAAATTGTTGGCGTAAGCGCCGATGATCAAAAGAAACAATCTAGCTTTAAGAATAAGTACGAATTTCTATTTCCGCTCTTAGCAGATACAGAAAAAGTAGTTTTAGAAGCCTTTGGCGTATGGGGGCCTAAAAAATTTATGGGTAAGAAATATGACGGCATTCATAGAATGACCTTTATAGTAGAAAACGGAAAGGTTACTAAGCGAATAGACAAGGTAAAAACAAAGGAGCATGCATCTCAAATACTGGAGTAGCTTCTATAAAAAAAAGCGGGATTTCCCGCTCTTTTTCATGCCTTTACTATATATTCTTTTCTTTGAAAGAGTTCTTTTTTCTTAATAATTTCTGCAATACCCTTTGGTAATTCATCTTCCCAGCCAGAGGTGTTACTGATAATTCTTTCTAATACTTTTCTGGAAAAAATGTCGAGCACCTCAGGATCGTAGTCAATGATATCCATCACTTTGCCATTGTACTTAAAGAATTTGTACAATTCTTTCATTCTAGGGTGTACCTTAACGGAGTTAGAAGTCATGATTTCTCCAGTGTCCTCGTTTTTCATTGGATATAAATACACTTTTAAATCCTTAAAGAAAAGTTTTCCAAATGCTTCTAAAATACCACCACTTAAATGTCTGTAATACTTTTCATCAAAAATATCTACCAGGTTGTTTACGCCCATGGTCAGACCAATTTTAGACTTAGTGTAGTTGCTAAAGTACTCTACTAATTTATAGTATTCTTGGAATTTTGAAATCAATACCGTATGACCTAAAGAGCAAAGAAGTTCTGCTCTGTCCATAAAATCTTGCTCATCTATTTCCCCAGAAGCTTTTAGGTTAGAAAGCGTGATTTCAAAAATCACCATGGTATTGTCTGGGTCTACAGTAGGCTCTTTTATAAAAACATCATAAGACTTTTCAAACATATCCATATTTACCTTGGTAACAGGTCTAAAACTACCTCTAAGCGCCAAGATATTCTTTTTGTAAAGCACAGCGGCAGGAAGTAAATTATTTCCATCTGGGCCAAACATAACAGCATCTGTCATGTTATTTTTAATGAGCTGTAAACTCATCAGCCTATTGTCTACTTCTTTAAAATTGGGACCAGAGAAATTAATCATGTCTACTTCTAGAATGTCTTTTTCAATGTGATCTAACAGATACTTAAGTAGCTTTTTAGGTTTGTCATATTTATAAAAAGCACCATATATTAAGTTTACTCCTAAGACCCCTAAGGTTTCTTGCTGTAACCTGACTTCATTTTGCTTAAAACGCACATGAAGAATAATTTCATCTAGTTCTTTCTGATGGGGATCTAATTGAAACTTTATTCCTACCCATCCATGGCCTTTAAATTTTTTGGCAAAATCTATAGTGGCTACTGTATTGGCGTAAGAGAAAAACAACCTATCTGGGTGTGATTTTCTACTAATGCGCTCTTCCATAAGGCCTATTTCATGAGAGAGCATTTTCTGCAACCTAGGTTGTGTTACATACCTACCGTCATCTTCAATACCGTAAATAGCATCGCTAAAGTCCTTGTCATAGGCGCTCATAGCTTTTGCTATGGTACCCGACGCTCCTCCTGCTCTAAAAAAATGCCTGGCAGTTTCTTGCCCTGCACCAATTTCTGAGAAAGTACCGTAAATATCAGGATTGAGGTTTATTCTAAGCGTTTTAGCTTTTATTGACGGGATATTTTCGAAAGCAGTTTCTTTTTTTAAAACAGATGCCATGCCTAGAGTTTAATTTATAACAAAGTTAAAAAGATTGTGGGAGCTATTCTATATTTATATCATAAATTTGTTTAAAATTATAGCATTTGAAGATTCAATTTTTAGGGACAGGCACCTCACAGGGAATTCCAGTAATTGGAAGTAGTCACCCGGTTTGTTTGAGTTCAAATACAAAAGACAAAAGGCTTAGAGTATCTGTACTCATCTCCTGGGAAGATTATAATTTTGTAATAGATTGTGGGCCAGATTTTAGGGAACAAATGCTCCTAGCAGCACCCACTTCTTTAGACGGTATTTTGTTTACTCATGAACACGCAGATCACACTGCTGGAATAGATGATATTAGACCCTTTTCCTTTAAACAAGGAGCCATTCCTATTTATGCGCACAAAAGGGTTATAAAAGCTTTAAAAAAGCGTTTTGATTATATTTTTGAGCCACACAATAAGTATCCAGGAGCCCCATCTGTAAATATTAATAGAATTAGGAAGAACATTCCATTTGAAATAGGGGGTAAGCAAGTTTTTCCTATCAATGCGGCCCACAACAGTCTACAGGTTTTTGGATTTAAAATAGCAGAATTTGCCTATCTCACAGATATAAAAAGCATTAAAAAATCTCAGAAAGATAAGCTCAAAAACTTGAAAGTCTTGGTTGTAAATGCGCTCAGAAATGAGCCACATCACAGTCATTTTAACTTAGAAGAAGCACTTGCCTTTGCAAAAGAGGTAAGTGCGCAAATGACCTATTTCACACACATTAGTCATCATTTAGGCTTCCATGAAGAGGTTAGTAAAAAACTACCTGAAAATGTATTTCTTGCCTATGACACCCTCACTATAAAACTATAATATGAAGTCTAGAATTTTTATGTATCTTTTTGTTTTTACAGCTTTAATCTCTTTATACCAGTATAAGAGCGCTGCTAATTATGTGGAAAATACCCAAGCAGCATTTCAGAAATACAAAGAAAAAGAAGAAAAATATATTAAATTAGAAAGTGATTATAAGCTTTTGGAGGCTGCATTGAGCCAGTGTAAAAGATCTGAGAAATTCTGAGGAGACACTCCGTGTCCAATAGGATAACTCTTAAATACATTCTCAACACCTATAGCATTTAAAAGCGCTGGTGATTGAGCGGCCCATTCATAAGGCACCACTAGGTCCTGTGTCCCGTGTGAGACAAAGACTCTAAGATTTTTATAAGCAGACTTGTCTAGTTTTTTGTCAAATAGTTCTTCATTTAAATAACCACTTAAACAGATTAGATTCTTATAGGCTTCTGGGTATTGTAAACCCAAGGCAAAGCTTAAAATACTTCCCTGACTAAATCCAAGGAGACTTATATAACTAGCGTCTAGGTGATACTTTTCACAAGCAGCCTTAATAAAACTATGTAAAAGATCTCTGGAATTTCTAGCCTGCTCTAAGTCTGACCATTTTCCTTTTTCTGCGTCAAAATTAATAGCATACCAGGCGTTTCCGTAGGGCTGCATGGCGTAAGGAGCTCTTACAGATATGATAAAATAGTGGCTTGGAAGTGATTCTGCAAAGGCAAATAAATCATTTTCATCACTGCCATAACCATGAATTAAGAAAATAGGTTTTGGACCTTCAAGACCGTCTTTAGCAGGCCTTTTAATATATTGCAGTGCATTTATACTCATAAATTATCTGATAAATGTAAACCACTTTTGAAAATATTCTCCAATCACAGGAAGTAGTTTTTGGGTCCCTTGTAGGGCACTCCAAAATCCAAAACCCCATATCAATAGATACATGCTATAGAGTCCTGCTAAGGCAAACTCATGAAACCATTGGCTTATAAACAAGGCAAAACCGTGAAACAATAGGTGAATGCCAAAGGCCTGCCTTACATGAAAGCTAGAAAACTTTTCAGGTGTATTGTTATTCATGCTTATGGCTATGATAGCACCAATAATTGTAAAATAGCTAATGATGGCTACTTTTTGTCCAGAAATATTTTCTTGGGTATTCATTTATATAATTGTCAAGTGGTTATTAGCAATGCAACCTATAGCCTTTCCTTTTAAATGGCTACCTAAGTACAGGCTATTTTTAGAGCTAGAATAGAGGTCAGTTAAGCTTTGAGTATAAGAGTGTAAAGGATTAAATAATGAAACGCAGGCTTTAGATCCAATATCTAAAGTAGGTCTTTCTATGCCGTATCTTTCATAACCCCTACTTAAAATTTCTATTGCTTGCTCTGTGCTATATAGTGTGTTTAAAACTCCAAAGGCGGCTTCAAGCCCAAGAGAACCAGCTTCTGCATGGTCAAAAACCACATTTTTAAGCTCAATGTCTAGCGGGTTATGGTCTGTAGTAACAAAATCTATGGCACCGTCTAAAAGTCCTTTTTGTAAAGCTATTTGGTCTTCCTTAGCTCTTAAAGGTGGTAGTAGCTTGGTGTTGGTATCAAAATTCATTAGCGCTTCTTCATTAGTCCAAAGCTGGTGTAGTGAAACACTACAGCTCACGTCTAAGCCTTCTATTTTAGCTTCCTTAATAAGCGACACACTCTCTTTAGTAGAGATGGTAGGGATATGAAGCCTACCGCCCGCATACCTAAGAATGTGTAAATCCCTTTGAATTTGTAAGTGTTCTGAAAGGCTTGGGTTTCCCTTTAAGCCCAATTGTGTAGCCACTATGCCTTCATGTGCGACTCCTTGATTAGTGAGTTTGTTGGTCTGAGGAAAACTGTACACAAGCCCTCCAAAAGATTGGCTGTATTGTAAGGCTATTTTTAAGAGGTTTGGATTTTCTATGGCGTGTTTGTAGTCATAGAAAGCCAAAGCGCCTTGTCTTTTCATATCAAAGAGCTCTGCGAGGTCTTCGCCCTTAGCTCCCTTACTTACGGTCCCTAATGGGAATACGTGAATGGGAGATTGTGATGTAGCGTTTTTAATAAAACCTATGGCGTTTTGCTGGTCAGGAACTGGGTCAGTATTGGTATTGAGTACTACAGCCGTAAAGCCACTTTTAGCAGCAGTTAGAATACCGTTTTTAAGTGTTTCTCTAGATTCAAAACCAGGTTCTCCAATGCTAATTCCACTGTCTAGCCAACCCGCAGAAAAATGCAGGCCATCTATTTCTATAATTTTATCTGCGTCAAAGCCTGTAATCTGTTTTTCAATTTTGAAGATAAGGCCGTTTTTAATGGCTATATCTACTTGTTTTAAATGAAATTCTGGAAGAGAAGTATTTACTAGGGTAGCTGCTTTAATAAGTATTTTCATTCTGGCAGATTAGAGTTTAACAGGCAATATGTGTCATGCAAAAATAGGAAACCATTTATAATTTAGGTTTCCTATTTTAATAAATATTGTAAAATACTATTTATCAAGGCATTATAGCCTTTTCAATGGCTTTTAAAACAATAGGCTTCATGATGTTGTATCCTTTTAAATTTGGATGGACTCCGTCATTTCCTAAGTCTTTTTTTAGACCTTTTTGCTCATTGGCCATAGCAGAAAAATAATCTGCATACTCATATCCCTTCTCAATGGAAAGTTGCATGAGCATTTCATTGAGAGCTACTATTTTTTCTGCAGGCTCTAAGCCTGGTTTCCATGGGTAATCATAAACTGGAAGCACAGAGCAAAGGATTACTTTAATTCCAGCGTTTTCTGCAAGCGTAGCCATACTTTCTATATGGCCATAAATTTCATTGATAGAAGTAGGGCCAGTGTTTCCAGCAATATCATTGGTGCCTGCAAGAATGACTACCACTTTTGGTTGCAAGGCAACCACATCTGGTTTAAACCTCAGCAGCATTTGTGGAGTGGTTTGGCCACTAATACCTCTGTTAACAAAGCCTATGGTTTTGAAAAAAACTGCATCGGCCTGCGGCCAGCCTTCAATGATTGAATTTCCCATAAAGACCACTTGTACCGGTATACTCTGACTTATAATCTTTGAATTATCTTCTTGAAACTTGGCTACATTGGCCCATTCCTGTGCTTGTAATTGCAGTCCTGTGAAGTTGATAAGCACAGCAAAAAAAAAATGTTTTATTTTCATTATTGATTGGTGTATTTAGCTGGTTTACTGCCAGGCAAACTCATGATTATAAAATCTCTAATATCCTGGTTGGCGTTCTTTAAATCTTCTCTTCTCAGGTACATCATGTGCCCGCTTTCATAACCTTTAAAACTTAGTCTGTCTTTCATAAGCCCAGAAGGGTCTAGCTGCCACATATTGTATTTGGCATTGAAATAGGTAGTGGCACCGTCAAAATAACCTGACTGAGTCATGACGTGTAAGTAAGGGTTTTGCGCCATGGCTTGTCTGAGGTTCTCTCCTGTGTTGTCTCCGCTTCTATCCCATGGGTGTACTGGGCCAAACAGATTGTATTTAATATCTGTTTTAAAATTGAGTTCTTCTTGTAAATATTGATTAATGGCTGGTGTAAAAGAGTGCAGCCAAGAGGTGAGTTCAGCATTGTAATCTGGACTTTCACCGGCTCTTTTCTTGTCTATTCCTAAATATCTAGAATCTAGTCTGCCAATGGTAAAGCCTTCTTTTCTCAATAGTTCTTTCCAGAAAAATGGAAAAGGAACCTCTAGGTTGTGTTGTAAGTAAACTTCTGAATCTATTCCTGAATAATAGCTCATTTTGGCAGCTATGGACTCTTTTTTCTCAGTCTCTAAAAAACCACCCATCACTATGGCCGGTAAAAGGGTGTTTATGGCATATTGCTCTACTTCTTCTAAAACGCTTAACAGAGGTTTGTCTTGAAGGGCTTTGGGTAATTTTTTCTGATACCAGGCAGCAGCGGAAAAATACGGCAGCCTATTGGCTACTTCTACAGGTCCTTCTCTATCTATTCCTAATTCTGTTGGAGACACCAAAATAACCCCATTGAGGTACATCCACTGGCTATTTTGCAAGGCAAGCGCCAATCCAGACACCCTAGTGGTGCCATAACTCTCCCCTATAAGATATTTGGGTGAAGACCATCTGTTATTTCTAGTTACAAAGGTATTAAGCCATTCTGCCAGGTAGGCAATATCTGCATTGACACCAAAGAATTTACTTCTGTCTACCTCTTTTCCAGAGGCTGGGATGGTTCTTGAATAGCCCGTATTTACTGGGTTTACATAGACTATATCTGCTACGTCTAAGATAGAGTAGGGATTGTTTTTTACGCCATAGGGTTGGGTTGGAAAACCTTCATCGTCTATGTTTAGAACCCTTGGGCCTGTATAGGCCAAGTGCATCCATACAGATCCAGAACCAGGCCCTCCGTTAAAAGAGATCACTAGGGGTCTATCTGCCCTATTATTAATATTGTCTCTAGTGTAGTAGGTGTAGTGAAGGCTGGCAATAGGGTCTCCCATTTCATCCCAAACGGGCTGGGTTCCTATAGTGGCAGTGTAATTAATAATTTCCTTTTGTGTTTGTAGTTTGTGCTTGGTAGTGACACTAGTGTCTATAGGAAGTGTTCTGCTTTGTGCATTGGTTAGTTGAGCGCAAAGCAAAAGAGCAATAATAGATAGTGAAATGGTTTTCATATGGTTGGATTTTAAACTTTGACTAATTTAAGTAAAATCTACCAATAGTAATGATGACTAATACATTAGGAGTACATTTTATTAAAAGCCCTCAAATACGCCAAGTCCAAAAAGGGCAAAGTCATACTTTACTGGGTCCTTTGGATCTAATTTTCTGAGGGCTGCGTCTAATTCTGCTAATGCTTTACCATCATTTTGCTTTCTTTTTAGTAGGCCTAATTTTCTGGCTACGTTTCCTGAGTGAACATCTAAGGGGCAGGATAGGGTAGCAGGGTCTATGGTTTTCCAAATGCCTAGATCTACCCCCGTAGTGTCTTGCCTGCAGTTCCAACGCAGCCACATATTAAGCCTTTTTGCTGCAGATCCTTTTAAAGGGTCACTAATGTGTTTGGTAGTTCTTGCGGGGTGTTCTAGCTCAAAAAATATATTTTTAAAGGCAGAAATAGCGCCCTGTGTACTTTTGTTGGTGATATTTTTAAAAAAAACTTGCTCTAGGCCTTTGTGGTGGGTATAGATATTTCTGAGGCTCTTAATAAAGTAGCGTAAGTCCATATCATTAAAAGTCCTGTGAACAAAACCATCTAGGCCATCAAGATCTGCATCACTGTGGTTTAGAACAAAATCATGCGGGGAATTATCCATGAGTTCCATGAGTTGGTGGGCGTTTTTTAAAATACTTTTTCTGTTGCCCCAAGCAATAGTGGCTGCTAAAAAACCACTAATTTCTATATCTTCTTTTGTCTCAAAAGAATGGGGTATTTGAATGGGATCTGAGTCTATAAACTGGAGCTGGTTGTATTGAATGACTTTTTCATCTAAAAACGCTTTTAATGCTTCTTTTTTCATAGTACTAGCTGTTCTTAGCTACAAGCTGTTTATGAGTCTGAAATACGTCCGTCTACCATTGTGAGCTTGCGGTCTGCCATATTGGCTAAGGTTTCATTGTGAGTAACCAGTACAAAGGTTTGGTTAAAACGGTCTCTAAGCGTAAAAAAAAGTTGGTGCAATTTAGCTGCACTTTCTGAATCCAAATTTCCGCTAGGTTCATCTGCTAAAATTACGGAGGGTTTATTAATTAAAGCCCTTGCTACTGCTACCCTCTGTTGTTCTCCACCAGAGAGGGCTTCTGGTTTGTGGTGCATTCTTTCTTCTAAACCTAAAAAAATAAGTAATTCTTGAGCTTCTTTAATTGCAATATCTTTGGGGGTCTTATTTATAAATGCTGGAATACATACATTTTCTAATGCCGTAAATTCAGGTAGTAGTTGATGAAATTGAAAAATAAAGCCAATGTGTTTGTTTCTGAAAGTAGCTAATTCCTTTGAAGAAAGTCCCTGAATTTCAATGCCATCTATGGCTAATACGGCTTCTTTATTAGAGGGTGTTTCTAAGGTTCCTAAGATTTGCAACAGGGTTGTTTTCCCTGCTCCAGAGGCACCTACAATAGACACTATCTCTCCTTTTTTTATAAATAAGCTCACGCCTTTTAATACTTCTAAGGCACCGTAGACTTTATGAATGTTATCTGTTTTAATCATGTTTTTAAAAGGGAAATCAATGAAATTTGAACAAGGTAAATATAAACAATCAGTGTTTAGTCTGTCGATGAAATTGTCATTTATATTATGAATCTAGTAATAAATTGATTAAATTTGTTTAATAATTTTTATAAAATATTAAACAAAAAAAATGTCTTACCAAAGTTTAGATTCTTACGATGCCCCTATTACTGAAAGTGTAAAAGAAAACTACAAGCATATTATTACAGCCTTAGGAGAAAACACCTCTAGAGAAGGCTTGTTAAAAACCCCAGAGCGCGCAGCCAAGGCCATGCAGTTTTTAACGCAGGGATACGACCAAGACCCTGTGGCTATATTAAAAGACGCCATGTTTAAAGAAGACTATGATGATATGGTCATAATTAAAGACATTGAGCTTTATTCTATGTGTGAACACCATATGCTGCCATTTTTTGGGAAAGCCCATATTGCCTATATCCCGAATGGTCATATTGTTGGACTCAGTAAAATACCAAGAATTGTTGATGTTTTTGCAAGAAGATTACAGGTGCAGGAGCGTCTCACTCATGATATTTTGGAATGTATAAACACTACTTTAGCGCCTAAGGGTGTTGCAGTGGTTATTGAAGCATCTCATATGTGTATGATGATGCGTGGGGTTCAGAAACAAAACTCTGTAACCACCACCTCTGGTTTTAGGGGGCTATT